>JAEEGI010001551.1_pt1 | contig 57107 bp, 47 predicted proteins | sample 8958751 | NCBI WGS metagenome assembly JAEEGI01 (sample SAMN16246545, study PRJNA631951) | gut metagenome | biome: gut microbiome; feature: rumen; material: KS-attached | host: Bos | place: Iran: Karaj | collected 2018-10
AATCACCCCGAGATAGGAGAGACTGTCGGCAAGATGATGGCCGAGGAGATGACTGTCGACCGTTTCTTCGAAGGTGTCGACCTGCTCATTCCCGTACCGTTGGCGCGGAAACGGCAGCGGCAGCGTGGCTACAACCAGAGTCTTGAGATTGCGAAGGGCATCAGTGAGGTGACACACATACCCATTGCCAATGACGTGGTCATACGCAAGAGTTTCACCGGAAGCCAGACAAAGAAAGACCGATGGGCACGGCAAGAGAATGTGGAAGGAGCTTTTGAATTGCGAAACGGGCAGAGAATCAACGGCAAGCATGTGCTCATTGTCGATGACATCGTAACCACCGGAGCCACCATCCTCGCCTGCGGAAAGGAACTAATAAAGGCCGGCAACATAAAAGTGAGCGTCATCAGCATCGGTTTTACAAAGACATAGACATCAAGCAACCTCTCACTATTGCCCATCTATGGCCAAATCAGGATCGGGGGATGATATTCGGAAAAGTCAAAATAAATTTGGCTTCTCACGCGTTTTTGAGTAACACTGTGCTCGAGAATGCAAAGTAACCCCATCTCGGCATAAAAAAAGAAAAAAATCTTTTGTTCTGCCCTCATTTTTCTGTATCTTTGTCTCCGATGATAAAAATCAGTGATATCAACGGGTCGTAAAGACGAAATGACAACTACATGAAGGAAGAAAGCTTCTTGTCCCTCCTGCCTATCGTGCTCTTGAGCATGACATTCTCCAACGCCTTTGCCTCAATACGAAAGGTTACGATGTTCTACGTATTAAAAAAGTACTAAACTAGCAACGTTTATGATACACATCAAAGAAGAGGCCACACGCTGCCTGCTGTGCGAGGATGCTCCTTGTACGAAAGCGTGTAAGACTGGTGACCCCGCACGGGCTATACGAGCTATCAGGTTTGACAATGGCAAAAATGTATGGCGGTGGACAGAGGGATGCAGCAAGGCTGACCTCGAGCGAGCGGAACAGGCGTGTATACATTATGACATGCCCGTCCGCATCCGTGAATTGCTGGAGTCGGCTGACTCTGCCAAAGCCACGGACAACGATGCCCTCCCCAACCTGGCCATCGACTTCTGCGGCATACACTGCGAGAATCCTTTTTTCCTCGCTTCGTCAGCAGTATGCACCAACTACGAGATGGTGGCACGCGCCTTCGACATGGGATGGGCAGGAGTATTCTACAAGACCATCTGCAAACAGGAAATCCGCGAGGTGTCGCCACGCTTCGATGCCGTGAAGCAAGGCACATCGTTCGCCGGTTTCCGCAACATGGAGCAGTTGAGCGAGAATCCATATATGATGGACTTCGACATCTTGCGCCGGCTGAAACAAAACTACCCCACGAAGGTAGTCATCGCCTCTATCATGGGGCAGTTCGAGGAAGAGTGGATTGAGTTGGCGAAGATGGCACAGGAAGCAGGATGCGATGCCGTGGAGTTGAACTTCTCGTGCCCCCAGATGCGTCTTGCCGGCATGGGAAGCGACGTAGGACAGGACCTCGAGCTCGTCGCCTTCTATACCACCTACGTGAAACGCAATGTCGACATACCTGTCATCCCCAAGATGACACCCAACATCACCAACATGAGCGAGCCCGCCATAGCTTCCTATTTCGCCGGAGCCGACGCCATCTCTGCCATCAACACCATCAAGAGCGTCACACTCTCATCACTGGCAGAGGTCAGTGGCAAGAAAACCGTCTCCGGCTACAGCGGCAGGGCCGTAAAGCCCATTGCACTGCGCTTCATCCTCGAGATGGCCTCACACCAGATCATAAACCTCATCCATCCCGTGCATTTCAGCGGCATTGGAGGCATAGAGACATGGCGCGACGCATTGGAGTTCATCCAACTCGGATGTCATAACGTGCAGGTGTGTACGGCTGTGATGCAGTATGGTTACCGCATTATCGACGACCTCATACTAGGTCTTCAGACATACCTCAAGGAACGGGGCATCGAACATCTTGAGGATATCGTTGGCGAGGAGTTACCCAATTTCGTGTCGCCCTCGGCACTGGACCGAGATACTATTATCTATCCAAAGATTGAACGTGACAAGTGCATAGGCTGCGGACGCTGCCATGTCTCATGTCAGGACGGAGGCCATCAGGCCATCGCCTTCGACACCCAGACCCGGCAGCCCAGAATCATAGGCACAAAGTGCATTGGCTGCCATCTCTGCCGCCTCGTCTGCCCCACAGGTGCCATCGGCATGACCAAACGAACGAATAAGAAAAGATGAGCACCACCGCTTGGTGATTGCCAAAAAAACAAAATATTTCGGCGTTCTTACCTGATAAATAACAGAAAAACCGTAACTTTGCATTTCAATACTGACAAATAAAAGAAGATTATGGATCCACTGAAAAAAGCATTTGCAGCCAAACTGTTGAGAATCAAAGCTATTAAATTGCAACCCAACAATCCTTTCACATGGGCTTCCGGGTGGAAGTCACCGTTCTACTGTGACAACCGCAAGACACTCTCCTACCCCGAACTGCGCAACTATGTGAAACTGGAAATCGTACACGCCGTGCTAGAGAAATTCCCCGAGGTGGAGGCAATTGCAGGTGTTGCCACAGGTGCCATCCCACAGGGAGCACTTGTTGCCGACGCGCTGAACCTTCCATTCGTATACGTGCGCTCGAAACCCAAGGACCATGGACTGGAGAATCTGATTGAGGGTGAGTTGCGTCCTGGCACGAAAGTGGTGGTGGTTGAGGATCTGATTTCCACCGGTGGCAGCAGTCTGAAGGCCGTAGAGGCTATCCGCAAGAGCGGTAGCGAGGTGATTGGCATGGTGGCCAGCTACACATATGGTTTCCCAGTGGCCCAAAAGGCATTCCAGGATGCTGACGTAAAACTGGTGACGCTGACTGACTATGAGCATGTGGTTGCCGAGGCTTTGGAGACAGGTTATATTGCCGACAGCGATGTGGAATTGCTCAACGAGTGGCGCAAAGACCCTGCACACTGGAACAGTAACGATTAAATGGTGGTGAGTGATTATTTTTCGCTGACAATCAACAACTTGTGATAACAGACAAATATGAGTAACACGAAATTCGAAAGCAGCATCCGTCAGATTATGTATCCGCAACAGTCGGTATACAATATGCTGAGTGACCTGAGCAACATTGAACGTGTGAAAGACCGGATGTCCGACGACAGGCTGCAAGACCTGACCTTCGATACCGACAGCGTGAGCATCAGTGTTGCTCCTGTGGGACAGATTTCCTTGCGCATTATCGACCGTGATGAGCCTAAAACCATCAAGTTTGAGACGGAGCAGAGTCCCATACCTTTTAATATGTGGATTCAGCTGTTGCCAGTCACAGAGACAACATGTAAGATGAAGCTGACAATCAAGGCCGACATTAATCCCTTCATCAAGGGAATGGTATCGAAACCCCTGCAGGATGGCCTTGAGAAAATTGCCGACGTACTGACAATGATACAATATGAATAAGTAGAACAGGAACAGACAACACGGCCAATCCCTTTCCCGTCAATATTGTCTGCTCCTTCCGACCAAATAAAGAGAACTAGAATGGCTAACAAACTTTGGGCTAAAAACTTTGAGATTAATAAGGAGATAGAGCGCTTCACCGTAGGGCGCGACCGCGAGATGGACCTCTACCTGGCAAAGTACGACGTGCTGGGCTCGATGGCCCATATCACCATGCTGGAGAGTATCGGGCTGTTGGAACGCGACGAGTTGGAACAGTTGCTGGCCGAATTGCGCAATATCTACGAGGTGTGCGAGCGTGGTGAGTTCGTCATCGAGGACGACATCGAAGATGTTCACTCTCAAGTGGAGCTGATGCTGACACGCCGTCTGGGAGACATGGGGAAGAAAATCCACTCCGGGCGCTCGCGCAACGACCAGGTCTTGGTAGACTTGAAACTGTTCACGCGCCATGAGCTCAAAGAGATTGCCGATGCGGTGAAGGTGCTTTTCGATGAACTGATTCAGAAAAGCAACCAATACAAAGATGTGCTGATGCCAGGTTACACCCACCTGCAGGTAGCCATGCCTAGTTCGTTCGGCCTTTGGTTCGGTGCTTATGCAGAGAGTCTGGCCGACGACATGTTGATGTTGCAAGCCGCCTACAAGATGACCAACCGCAACCCGTTGGGCTCGGCTGCCGGATACGGGTCTTCGTTCCCGCTCAACCGCACCATGACCACCCGCCTGTTAGGCTTTGACTCAATGAACTACAATGTAGTTTACGCGCAGATGGGACGCGGAAAAATGGAGCGCAACGTAGCCTTTGCCATGGCTTCTGTTGCCGGAACACTGGCCAAGATGGCATTTGATGCCTGTTTGTTTAACTCGCAGAACTTCTCTTTTGTGAAACTGCCGAAGGAGTGTACGACGGGCAGCAGTATTATGCCTCACAAGAAGAATCCAGACGTTTTTGAGCTGATCCGCGCTAAATCGAACAAGATTCAGAGCCTTCCGCAACAGGTGATGCTCATCATGAACAACTTGCCCGTAGGCTATTTCCGCGACTTGCAGATAATTAAAGAGGTGTTCCTGCCTGCTTTCGACGAACTGAAGGACTGCCTGCAGATGACTGCATATATCATTAACAAGATGGAGGTGGACGAGCATATTCTCGACAATCCGATGTACGACCCGATCTTCTCTGTGGAGGAGGTGAACCGACTGGCTGCCAACGGCATGCCTTTCCGCGACGCTTACAAGAAGGTGGGACTTGACATTGAGGCCGGCAACTTCATCCCCGACAAGCATATCCACCACACCCATGAGGGCAGTATCGGTAATCTGTGCAACGAAAAGATTACCGCTCTTATGCAACAGACACTCGACGGATTCCACTTCGAGCGTATGATGGATGCCGAAGCCGCCTTACTGAAGAAGGATTAACGGCACGACAGGCGCCACATGCTAATATTTTCATATAACCATTAGGTGTTAATTGCATCTTCAGTTCGGGCGATTAGCACCTTTACAGAGACAAGACAGTACGTTGGCCAAACTACCAATTTTCAGATTCATGAACAAGATTTCACAACACACAACGACATTGATGAATAGAATCAAGCATTCTATGTTAATGCCTCTGTGCTGTATTATGGTTTTGTCTCTTCTTTTTACCTTATCGCTCACGGGTTGCGATGCTGACAATGAATATGATGTAGACCACCGTTGTTTCTTCACTTTCGATACGAATCTTCACAATACCAGCATCATCCGCTATGCTCTCAACCCACTGTCATCGGGTATTTTCGCATGGGTTTACACATCGCAGAAAAGTGGTATTATTGTGGTCAACACACAACTGAACGACGGTGTAACCAGTGGTCAGGACAATATTACCGCGGCCAAGGAAATAGAATATACCACCTACACCCTAGGTACCTACAATGGCCTTCTTATCGGCTACAGCAGTCTGGGAAACGGGCTTTTTGCCTTCGACAGGCAGTGTCCCAACTGCATCAAAGACTACAACCTTTATAAATACGCACTCAGTTGGGCCAACAACGGGCAGTGGGTCAAATGCGCCAATTGCAAGCGCGTCTACGACCTGAACAACTTCGGTGTTGTCGTTGAGGGCGACAAAGGCAGTAAGCTTATCCGCTACAAAGCCTTTTATGATGGGACTTTGCTTACTGTTCGCAACTAAAATGTTTAAATTGTGTAAATTCATTTGGCTGTTCCGATAAATAGCCGTATCTTTGCACAGATTTTTTGCCGCGATGGTGGAATGGTAGACACGAGGGACTTAAAATCCCTTGGCCAGGAATGGCTGTGCGGGTTCGAGTCCCGCTCGCGGCACCCCTTAAATTACATCATTAAATTATGCGTAAATTTATTCTTTTATCTTTATCGGCATTAGCAATCCTTGTGCTGACATCATGTTCAAAACTCGGTGCTTTATCTGCCGACAATTTCGTAGTTACCCCTAATCCTCTTGAGACGCAGGCTGGACAGGTTCCTGCTACTATCAACGGAACATTCCCTGAGAAGTATATGAAGAAAAAGGCTGTTGTTACCGTTACTCCAGAGCTTCGCTGCTCGAATGGACAGGTAGTAAAAGCCAACGGTACTACATTCCAGGGTGAGAAGGTACAGGGTAACGACCAGACTGTATCTTACAAGATGGGTGGTCACTACACAATGAAGACCAGTTTCCCGTATGTAGACGCCATGCAGAAGAGCGATATGTACCTCACTTTCAATGCCCGCATCGGTAAGCGCGCTATGGAAGTGCCTGCAGTGAAGGTCGCCAACGGTGTTATCGCTACATCTGAGTTGTATAAGAAAACCATGATGAATGCCGGTGCATGCATCGCTCCCGACACCTTCCAGCGCATCAACGCCAAGAAACAGGAGGCAAACGTGAAGTTCCTGATCAATCAGGCTAATCTGCGCAAGAGCGAACTGAAGAACAACTCTGTGGCTGAGTTTGTCAACCTGCTGAAGCGTATCAACGCCGACAAGGAAGGACTGGCCATCAAGAATGTTGAGGTTCAGGCTTATGCATCTCCTGAGGGTGGTTTTGCTTATAACGACAAACTGGCCAGCAAGCGTCAGAATGTTTCTGAGGACTACGTGAAGAAGACCCTGAAAGAGACCAAAGTTGACACCGATATCGATGCCAAGTACACCGCTCAGGACTGGGATGGTTTCCAGCAGTTGGTTCAGGCCAGCAACATCCAGGACAAGGATGTCATCCTTCGTGTTCTCTCTATGTACAAAGACCCACAGGAGCGCGAGCAGCAGATTCGCAACATGAGCGCTGGTTTCCGCGAGCTTGCCGACGGTATTCTGCCTGAGTTGCGCCGCAGCCGCATGATTATCAACTACGAGACCATCGGCCGTAGCGACGAGCAGATTAAGAATCAGCTGGCTGCCGATCCTTCTAAGTTGAGCGTCGACGAGATTCTCTATGCCGCTACCCTGACCGATAACGACAACGTGAAAGAGGATATCTACAAGACTGCCGCCAAGCAGTATCCTGCTGACTACCGTGCCCTGAGCAATATTGCAGCCCTGGAGTTCAACAAAGGTAACGTGAGCGAGGCCAAGAACTATATCCAGAAGGCATTCAACGTGAACAGTAAGTCTCCTGAGGCAAATGCCAACCTGGCACTGATCGCCCTCCAAGGCGGTGACGTCCAGAAGGCTACCGATTACATCTCTAAGGCTACAGGTGCCAACGGTTTGAACCAGGTACTCGGCAACTTGGAGATTGCAAAGGGTAACTATGCACAGGCAGAGCAATACTTTAAGGACGCTACCAACAACAGTGCAGCCCTGGCTAACATCCTGAACAAGAACTACGCTCAGGCTTCTGTTGCCTTGAAGTATGCTAAGGAAGACGCTATGACCAACTACCTGCAGGCTATCCTCAACGCCCGTCAGGGTAAGAATGCCGATGCTGCACAGTGGTTGCAGAAAGCCCTGAAGCTCGATTCGTCGTTGCGCACATATGCCAACAACGACTTGGAGCTCGTAAATGTCAGCAAATAAAATGATTCTTGGGTGATAGGTGATTTTACCCAACATCACAAATGAAGCGAAGCATCTATTACATATTACTCGCCCTGGTTCTGGTTTCTTGCGGAACGGACAGCAGTCATTTCAAGATTGAAGGCCGTTTTCTCAACCTGAACCAGGGTGAGTTTTATGTTTATAGTCTTGATGGCGGATCGGCGACTCTCGATACCATCAAGATCAACGGCGGACGATTCAGCAAGAAGATTGATTGCGACAAACCGCAGACTCTCATGCTGGTATTCCCCAATTTCTCCGAGCAGCCACTATTCGCTGCACCCGGCAAAGCGGTAGACGTCAAGGCCGACGCCTCTCACCTGAAAGAGATGGAGGTGAAAGGAACAAGTGATAACGAGCTGATGACCAGCTTCCGCAAAAAAATCGCCAACGCGTCACCTGTAGAGGCTGTGAAGACTGCCTCACAGTTCATCAAGGACAATCCAAAGTCGCCCGTCAGCATTTTTTTGTTACGACGCTATTTCATACAAGCAGTCAATCCCGACTACAAAGAGGCTTTACTTCTGACCGAGGCCCTGCAGCGGAAACAGCCGGATAACGGACTGCTCATCAATATGAAGAAGAACATCCTGTCGCTCAGAAATAGTGCTGAAAACGGCACAATGCCTTCTTACAGCACCTACGACGCCAAGGGCAACTATGTGAACACCAATTCTTTGCGAGGCAAAGTGGGTGTTATCACCGCATGGGCGACATGGAGCTATGAGAGTCAGAATATGCAACGGCAGCTCAGATTGCTGCTGAAGCAACACAGCAACCAGCTCGCCATCCTCAGTGTCAGCCTGGATGCCAGTAAGAGAGAGTGCACGAACGTCATGTCGCGTGACTCTGTCACATGGCCGACCATCTGCGATGGTATGATGTTCGACAGCCCTGCGGTTGAGAAACTGGGCATAAGAGGGGTACCTGATAATATCGTTTTTGATAAGAAAGGCAAGATTATAGCCCGCGGACTGCCAACCAAAGAGCTGATTGACAAACTCAAGAATCTACTCAAGTAATAACCTTTTCATGCTAGTAAAAACATACAGTGCTGCCGTCAATGGCCTCGAGGTGACGACAGTAACCGTTGAAGTAAACATTACCCGGGGTGTTATGTTTCATCTGACAGGCCTTGCCGATACGGCTGTCCGCGAGAGCAAGGACCGCATTGTAGCCGCTATGGCGAACACAGGTTTTAAGTTCCCCGTAGCCGACATTACCATTAATCTTGCTCCTGCTGATTTGAAAAAGGAGGGAAGCAGCTACGATTTGCCACTTGCCATCGGCATTCTGGCTGCCAACGAGAAACTGCACAACGAGCACCTGAGCGAATATATGCTCGTCGGTGAACTGGGTCTCGATGGTCGCCTGCAACCTATTCGCGGTGCACTTCCCATTGCCATCCGTGCCCGGGCCGAGCATTTCAAGGGACTGATTGTACCCAAGCAGAATATCCGTGAAGCCGCTGTCGTAAACAACCTGAATGTTTATGGGATGGAGACACTGTCAGATGTGATACAGTTCTTCAACGGGCAGCAAGGGTTTGAGCCTACCGTCATCGACACCAGGCGCGAGTTCTATGAGCAGCAGAGCCACTTTGACCTCGATTTTGCCGATGTGCGTGGACAAGAGAATGTAAAACGCGCCCTTGAGGTAGCTGCAGCCGGTGGTCACAATCTGATTATGGTGGGCCCGCCGGGCAGTGGTAAGTCGATGATGGCCAAGCGATTGCCAGGGATCTTGCCTCCATTATCTTTGGCAGAGAGTCTGGAAACCACACAGATACACAGCGTTGCCGGAAAACTCAGCCGCGACACCAGCCTCATCAGCCAGCGGCCGTTCCGAAGTCCCCACCACACCATCTCGCAGGTTGCCCTTGTGGGTGGCGGCACCAATCCGCAACCAGGCGAGATTTCACTCGCCCACAATGGCGTTTTGTTCCTCGACGAGCTACCTGAATTTAATAAAAGCACGCTTGAAGTGCTCCGCCAGCCACTCGAAGACCGCAAGATAACCATCAGCCGAGCCAAATACACCATCGAATTCCCCTGCTCGTTCATGTTTGTCGCCTCGATGAATCCTTGTCCTTGTGGCTACTATGGCGACCCTACCCACCAGTGTGTCTGCACACCAGGACAGATTCAGCGTTACCTGAACAAGATTTCCGGACCACTTCTCGACCGCATCGACATACAGGTCGAGATTACTCCCGTTCCATTCAAAGACATCTCAAAAGCGGCACAGGGCGAACCGTCGGCAAACATCCGCGAGCGCGTTATCCGGGCACGCCACATTCAGGAACAGCGATTTGCCGGATATAAAGGTATCTACTGCAACGCCCAGATGACCGAGCGCATGATTCACCAGTTTGCCGAGCCCGATGAGCAGAGCCTCAACCTATTACGGACAGCCATGGAACGGCTGAAACTCTCCGCACGTGCGTACAATAGAATTTTAAAGGTGGCGAGAACCATTGCCGACCTCGCCGGCTCAGAAACCGTCCAGTCGATGCATATCGCCGAGGCCATCGGATATAGGAACCTCGACCGTGGCGACTGGGCAGAGAGAGGATTGTAGAACCAATTCGTATTATTATGCGGTCAATTAGTTTGAAAAAACTACTGTTTGTGGTGTTTTCAACTCTCTTGATGAGCATTCCCGCATCATTTGAGCCTGGCCACTTTGCAAAAGCGCTGTTTATAAGTGCCTTCGGCTTTTCATTGTCTATCAGTTTACTCTTATTATGGGTTACCTCCAGGCATACTCTTTTAAGGAGAATAGTATGGGTTGTCTTGTTTGCGCTGTTTTTCATTGAGTGTTATGTTTATATTTGCTTTGGCTCCAGATTCGACCCGAATATCCTGACGCTAATACTGCAAACAAACGCTGCCGAAGCATCCGATTTTGTCAGGGTCTACTTGTTCTCGCCCAAGTCCTTACTCATCATTGCATTGGCAGTAGCTGTTGGTGTTTTACCGCTATGCCTCAATATAAAAAGAACTATCCGGAACCGACATCCCAAATTGGCAGGGACTATTCTCGGGGGATTATTCCTTCTGGGCCTTGCCTTTCCCTTCCTCCCCCTGCCCTTCCCTTTGGGATTAAACACGCTGATGCAAGTCTACAACAATTTCCATTTTGTTACCGAGCAGCATCAAGATATCGAGTCCATTGAGGCGATGTTAGGAAGAATCCAAATCAAGCATGCGCCTTCCGCGGATGAAGCACCTGCCATCGTTCTTGTCATTGGCGAATCGCACAACAAGAACCACTCCAGCATCTATGGATATCCCTTACCAACATCACCCCATGCCGAACAAGAACAAAAGAATGGCAACTTGATTGTCTTCCATCATGCGATGACACCCACAAATGGCACCAACTGGGCCATGCGCTACATCTTCTCACTGAAGGAATGTGGAAGTGAGAAAGATGACTCTGCCCAGCACGTGTTGATGCCTGCCATCTTCAAAAAGGCTGGTTATCGTGTTTCCTATCTCGACAACCAATACACGCGCTCCACAAGTGGAATCTGGGACTACAGCTGTGGCTATTTCCTTAACCCGTCAACAATCAACGAGTCCTGTTTTGACTACCGGAATCATGAATTATATCAATATGACGATGATTTTGTCAACACTTACAAGGACAAGATGTTCACTTTGCCTAAATCCCTTGTTATCATACACTTAAAAGGCCAGCATTTCGATGCTGCCCTCCGCTATCCAGAGAGTTATGCATTCTTCAGCAGCTCAGACATACCACGCGAAGACCTGACAGAGAGTCAGAAGCAACAAGTGGCGATATACGATAATGCAACCCGCTATAATGACATGGTATTGTCGCACATCATGGATATTTACAGGCATCACGATGCTGTCATGGTCTATCTTTCAGACCATGGGGAGCAGGTTTACGACGGACCAGACCATCATTACGGCAGAGAGTTTGGCGGTCTCACCGATCATGAAACGCTAAAGAATGTGTTTGAGATTCCGTTGCTGGTATGGTGTAGTGATACATACCAAAAGAATCATCCCGGCAAGTATGACCAAATAAGAGCATCAGCCTCAAGACATATTTGCACAGCCGATCTTCCCTATTTCCTATTAGACTTGGCTGATATAGATTGTAATTTCCAAAAACACAACCGAAGCTACATCCACCCTCATTTCATTCAACACAAGGTTCGTTTGGACTAAGAGAAAAGGATTGCGAAATGAAGAATTGAGGTCCTAAGGACTCCACGCATTTTGAATTGAACCTTTATTATTCTCGAAAAGGCATAAATCAAAGTACTAACAGGCATTTTTCGTGGTACAAACAGGCATTGATTGAGGTACATACAGGCACCAATGGGAAGCTATCACTGCAGTGATAGGATGCTTTCACTGGAGTGATAGGACGCTCTCACTGGAGTGATAGGATTCTCTCACTGGAGTGATAGCCTTAAAAAAAGGTCAAACGATGCTTTCGATAATCTCTTGATGGCATTCTGCGCTGGTATCAAAAATGAAAATCCGAAGTGCAGGATGCTGAGTACAAAGATACGAAATTCCTTCGAGAATACCAACATTTTTCTGAATTATCTGCACAGACGGTACGGTTTATGGTTGTATTTTATTTGGAACTTAATTAACTTTTTATTACCTTTGCAGAAGGTAACAACCATGAAACAGCGATTGTTCGGAATGACTCAATAATTATTTATAGATGAAAAACATTTTATCGTTACTCGGATTCAACGCTGCCCAGCACAGCGTTAAGACAGAACTTCTGGCCGGACTTACCACTTTCCTGACCATGAGTTACATTCTGGCCGTCAATCCTATCATCCTAAGCGAGACCGGTATGGACAAAGGCGCCGTTTTCTCAGCAACGGTCATTGCCGCTGCAGTAGCAACCCTCGTGATGGCTTTCTATGCTAAAATGCCTTTTGCACTGGCATCCGGCATGGGCATCAATGCCTTCTTCGCCTACACGTTGGTCATTATCATGGGCTATACGTGGCAGCAGGCGCTGTCGGCTGTGCTCATCGAGGGTATTGTGTTCATCCTCCTGACCATCTTTAAGGTACGCGAGGCCATTGTCGACTCCATTCCGCTCAATCTGCGCTACTCCATCTCGGTGGGTATTGGTATGTTTATTGCGTTCATCGGACTCAAGAACGGTGGCATTGTCGTCGCCAGCGAAGCCACGATGACCAGCCTTTGCACGTGGAATGCCACCTCGCTGCTGGCCATGGCAGGCATCCTGCTCGGAGCCATCCTGCTGGCACTGAAGGTGAAGGGCGCCCTGTTCTACACGATTATCATCATCACCATCATCGGCATTCCGTTCGGAGTAACACAAATACCTGAGAACTTCACGCTGGTCAGCATGCCTGTATCGCTCGATGCCGTCGCCTTCAAAATCGACTTCTCGCGCTTCCTGGCACTCGACCTCGACTTCTATATTGTGGTGTTTACCCTCCTGTTCATGGACCTCTTCGACACCATCGGCACACTTATCGGTGCTGCCACGGGTGCCGGCATGGCCGACAAAAAGACGGGTAAGATTCGCAATCTGAACAAAGCCCTGATGGCCGACGCCATCGGAACCACCGTCGGCGCACTTTGTGGCACGTCGACCGTTACCACTTACGTAGAGAGTACCACCGGAATTCTGGAGGGTGGCCGCACGGGTCTGACCTCATTCACCGTGGCCATGCTCTTCCTCGTGGCATTGTTCTTCTCGCCTGTGTTCCTGATGATTCCCGCCGCAGCCACTACCAGCGCCTTGTTCCTGGTCGGCGTCATGATGCTCCGCTCCATCATCCATATCGACTTCATCGATTTCACCGAGTCGATGCCTTGCTTTGTCACCATGCTGATGATGCCGTTCACCGCCAGCATCTCCGAGGGTATCGTATTGGGCTTGCTCTCTTATGTACTCGTCAAAATTCTTACCGGCCGCTATCGCGAGCTGTCGATTACGATGTATATCCTCGCCGCCTTCTTCGTCATGAAGTATGTGGCACCGCTGTTGTCATAAAAAATCAACAAAATAACATATCATAGCCATGAGAAAAAGCATTCTTTTCGCCTTGCTCATGATGATGGGCATGGCCGTGCAGGCACAGAACGTGCAGCTGCACTACGATTTCGGTCGTAACATCTATCCCGACGAGGAGGCAGGCAGACAGAAAGTGACGATGACCCTCGAGAAATTCAAGGCCGACAAATGGGGTTCTTGGTTCTATTTCGTGGATGTCGACTTCAGCCGTAAGTTCACAGAAGGTGCCTACACGGAGATTTCGCGTGAGTTCAATCTGGGCAAGCAGTCGCCTTTTGCCGCCCATATAGAGTATGATGGCGGACTGAACCGTTTCGGCAGCTTCCAGCAGGCAGCCCTCATCGGTCCGGCATGGAACGGCCATTCAGCCGATTTCTCGAAGACCTACTCCGTACAGTTTATGTATAAGCGCTTCTTCAAGAGCTACGAGTACACCCACGGCTTCAACAGTCTTCAGCTCACCGGCGTATGGGGCATCACCTTCGCCCGCAAGGCATGCACCTTCTCGGGATTCATCGATTTCTGGCGTGGAGAGAAAGCCAACGGTCACGGACAACTCGTGCTCCTCACCGAGCCGCAGCTATGGTACAACCTGAACACCCTGAAGGGTATGGATGGTGTGAATCTGAGCATCGGAACAGAGTGGGAAATCAGCAGCAACTTCGTCTACAATACCTACAACGACAAGTCGTTCTTCTTCAATCCCACGCTGGCCGTGAAGTGGACGTTCTAGCAACCACATCCGACTGTCTCGCGAAGAGTAGGGAGCAACATCCCTCGCTTTTCGCCGGCAGTTACCATCAACACGATATCCAATACTCATCATTTTAACATCCAACACTCATGCAAAACCAAGCATTAAGCCCCGCACGAAAAACCATCGTGGGCGTACAGTTCCTCTTTGTGGCCTTCGGCTCAACGGTTCTGGTGCCCCTGCTTGTGGGTCTCGACCCCGCCACGGCTCTTTTCACCGCCGGTCTTGGCACATTCATATTCCATCTGGTTACAAAAGGCAAGGTGCCCATCTTCCTGGGTTCCAGCTTTGCCTTCATAGCACCTATCATCTCAGCCTCCAAACAGTGGGGAATGCCCGGCACACTGGCAGGAATGGCAGGTGTGGCACTGGTCTATTTCGTCATGTCGGCACTTATCAAATGGCAGGGACGCCGTCTGCTCGACCGTCTGTTCCCGCCCGTTGTCATTGGCCCCGTCATCATCTGTATCGGCCTGTCGCTATCACCCGCAGCCGTCAATATGGCTAAGGAGAACTGGCTGTTGGCCTTCATCTCACTCGTTACCGCCATCATTGTGCTTGTCGTCGGTAAGGGACTCATCAAACTGGTGCCCGTCGTATGCGGAATCATCGTGGGTTATATCGTAGCCCTGTGCCTGGGACTGGTCGATCTCTCGGCAGTCAGCAGTGCGCCTTGGTTCGCCCTGCCGCCAAGCATCTCCCATTTCCAGTTGCCACAGTTTGCGTGGGAGCCATTCCTCTTCATGATTCCCGTGGCCATAGCACCTGTCATCGAGCATATCGGTGACGTCTATGTGGTGGGAGCCGTCGCAGAAAAAGACTTTGTGAAAGATCCCGGTCTGCACCGCACCATGTTCGGTGACGGTCTGGCATGTCTGGTGGCTGCCATCTTCTCCGGTCCTCCAGTAACCACTTACAGCGAGGTTACCGGAGCCATGCAGATTACGCGCATCACTAGTCCCGCAGTCATCCGAATTGCCGCCGGCACAGCCATCGTCTTCTCCATCATCGGTAAGCTGAGCGCCTTGTTGCAAAGCATCCCGAGCGCCGTGCTGGGAGGTATCATGCTGTTGCTCTTCGGTTCTATTGCCTCGGTAGGTATCCAGAACCTCATCAACAGTAAGGTTAACCTCAACGAGACGCGCAACATCATCATCGTCAGCGTAGCTCTTACCCTCGGCATTGGAGGCGCCGTCATTCCTTTCGGCACATTCTCGCTGAGCGGTATCGGACTGTCGGCACTGGCTGGCGTCATCCTCAATCTCGTTCTCCCGAGAACCAAGGACGCGGAATAACCGCCTGTCACCGGCATCTTTCGGTTAAACACCGGTTCATCTTAATCCGTATGCGGCAGCCCGTCGCATACGGATTTGTTTATACTCCCAAATCAGTTCGTGACAATTCCCCTGCATAAAGCTAACAGACAGACAGATTTTACTATAGAAAACAGTGGGAATACAAAAAAAAATTGTAATTTTGCAGGCAAAATAAAAAAGAACAATTACACAATGGAACAGAAGAATTATAAGCGCACGACGGTGACCGCTGCCCTGCCCTATGCCAACGGCGGTGTGCATATCGGTCACTTGGCTGGCGTATATGTACCGGCAGATATCTATGTGCGGTATCTCAGGCTGAAGAAGAAGGACGTGATCTTCATTGGCGGAAGCGACGAGCACGGTGTGCCCATCACCATCCGCGCCCGCAAGGAAGGCATTACCCCGCAGGATGTGGTAGACCGTTACCACAAGATGATTAAGGACTCGTTTGAGGACTTCGGCATCTCGTTTGATATCTACAGCCGCACCACCTCGGAAACGCACCATAAGTTTGCTGCCGAATGGTTCCGCAAACTGTACGATGAGGGCAAGCTGACCGAGGAAACCACCACCCAGCTGTACGACGAGGAGGCCAAGCAGTTTCTGGCTGACCGCTATGTAGTCGGCGAATGTCCCCACTGCCACAACGAAGGTGCCTATGGTGACCAGTGTGAGAAGTGCGGACGCGACCTCTCGCCCATGGAGCTGATTAATCCGAAGTCGACCATCAGCGGCTCAACACCCGTGCTGAAAGAGACGAAGAACTGGTATCTGCCACTGAACGAATATCAGGACTGGCTGAAACAGTGGATTCTGGAAGGACACAAGGAGTGGCGTAGCAACGTGTACGGACAGTGCAAGAGCTGGCTCGACATGGACTTGCAGCCCCGTGCTATGACACGCGACCTGGACTGGGGTATCCCCGTTCCCGTAGAGGGAGCCGACGGCAAGGTGCTCTATGTATGGTTCGACGCCCCCATCGGCTATGTGTCGAACACCAAGGAACTGTGCGAGAAAGAGCCTGAGCGCTGGGGCTCGTGGGAGAAATGGTGGCAGGATGAGGACACACGTCTGGTGCATTTCATCGGTAAGGACAACATCGTGTTCCATTGCATCATCTTCCCTGTGATGATGAAGGCGCATGGCAAGTATATCATGCCCGACAACGTGCCTGCCAACGAGTTCCTGAATCTGGAGAACGACAAGATATCCACCTCGCGCAACTGGGCCGTATGGCTTCACGAATATCTGGTGGAGATGCCCGGCAAGCAGGATGTGCTGCGCTATGTGCTGACCGCCAATGCTCCTGAGACCAAGGACAACAACTTCACTTGGAAGGATTTCCAGGACCGCAACAACAACGAGCTGGTGGCTGTCTACGGTAACTTCGTGAACCGTGCGCTGCAACTGACCAAGAAATACTGGAACGGTGTCGTTCCCGCTTGTGGCGAACTGCTGGATGTAGACCGCCAGGCACTCGACGAGTTCAAGGATGTGAAGCAGAAAGTAGAAGCCCTGCTCGAGCAGTTTAAGTTCCGCGACGCCCAGTTCGAGGCCATGAACCTGGCGCGTATCGGCAACCGCTATATCACCGAGTGTGAGCCTTGGAAGGTTTGGAAGACAGACCCGAGGCGTTGCGAGACCATCCTGAACATCTGTCTGCAGCTCACCGCCAACCTCGCCATCGCCTTCGAGCCGTTCCTGCCGTTCTCGTCGAAGAGACTGCGCGACATGCTCAATATCGACAGCTTCGAGTGGGAGCAGCTGGGAAGCACCGACCTGCTGAAGGCCGGACACCAGTTGGCTGAGCCCGCTTTGCTCTTCGAGAAGATTGAGGACGACGTGATTCAGCGCCAGCTGGACAAGCTGGAGGCTACGAAGAAAGCCAACGAGGCTGCTGCATGGAAGGCCGCTCCCGTGAAGGACACGGTCGACTTCGAGACTTTCGAGAAGCTCGACATCCGCGTAGGACTGGTGAAAGACTGCCAGAAAGTGAAGAAATCGAAGAAACTGCTGCAGTTCACCATCGACGACGGCTCTGGCACCGACCGCACTATCTGCTCGGGCATTGCCGCCTTCTACGAGAACCCCGAGGAGCTGATTGGCAAGCGCATCCTCTTCGTTGCGAACTTCGCACCGCGCAAGATGATGGGCATAGAGAGTCAGGGCATGATTCTGAGTGCCGTCGACGCTGACGAAAGCCTGAGTGTTGTCACCTCAACCAAGGATGTGAAGCCAGGCAGTCAGGTAGGATAAAACGACATACCAACATCAAGACAAGAGAATAAACACACCATCTGGGAATACTCATTTGTGACGTTTATTCTCTTGTTTTTTGTGGTATGAATGGCTGATGCATCGCTAAAGAGGCATATTAATATGTTAATGAGTATTAATATTTTTCTATTTGATGCAAGGTTTCGCACAACTGCGTGTTTAATCGATAGCAATCCGTAAGTCCAATTACACATGAAACACCGATTATTGATACTTGCCATCTCCGTAATAGCCACCGCCATGATTGGCTTTGGCTGTTCAAGCGACGACAGCGACAACACAATGCCAGGCAAGTTGCAGGTGGTCGATGTGAACACGTCGGGGTGTAAGACAAAAGTAGACGTAAGCGCCAATACGCGTGCCGACGACATTACGAGGCAAACTCGTATGACGATTAAGCTCGACAACAATCATCAGGCGCTGGTCAATATCTACGGCATCTGGCTGAATTGTGCGGCAGAAGGCGTAGAGGACGTGAGAGTCAGCCTCGAAAGCGGCATCATCACTATGGTGATAGTTCCGAGGGACACAGAGCACGACGTGAATTGTATCTGTCCTTACGACTGCTCGTTCATCATGACAAACGTGCAAAGCGGACATTATCAGCTCATCGTCTACGTCGCTCAAGGTCCTGACAAGACATACAATCCCGACTATCCAATATACAAGGGCGAACTGACACTAACAAATAACCTAGAAACGAGCCTCGTTTGGTAGGCTGCTTTTAACCAAAATTCTAATTAATCGCTGCCCCGCTTAGCACATAAGCGGGGCAAAATTTTGCTATTATCCAAAAAGATTGTATCTTTGCAGAAAGTTTGGGGGTCCCATAGTTCAATGGATAGAACAAGTCTCTCCTAAAGATTAGATCCGAGTTCGATTCTCGGTGGGACTACCTCGCAGAGATTATAGTTTATCGTCAGCAGTAAGTAGATTTCGACAAAAGCTGGCCATTTGTAGTTAGGAGACAATACCATGATAGGAGCAATAATTGGAGACATCGTAGGCTCGCGTTTTGAGTTCGGTCCTGTGCCCGAAAAGGGATTTGAGTTGTTCACGCCCGAATGCAGTTTCACCGATGATACCGTCTGTACCATCGCCATTGCCGACGCCATCATGAACCATAAAAGCTACGAGCAGGCGCTGCTGGAGTGGTGCCGCCGTTACCCCGACCCGATGGGCAGCTATGGCCACCGGTTCTACCAGTGGATACATGCCGCTGTGCAGACACCTATGGACAGCTTCGGCAACGGCTCGGCCATGCGTGTCAGTCCGGTGGGATGGCTCTTCGATGACTATCATGAGGTGTTGGAAGAGGCCAAAAAGAGTGCCGAGGTGAGCCATAATCATCCCGAAGGCATCAAGGGAGCACAATGTACGGCCGTACTGATTTACTGGCTACGCACGGTGCGCATCACCAAGGAGAAGGTGGAGCGTTCAGTGAAGAAGAGCTTCGATTACGATGTGCCGCCCATGAAAGACATTCTCCGCATCGGCTCGTTGGGCCATTTCGACGGCACCTGTCAGGAAACCGTACCGATGGCAATCCGCTGCTTTTTGGATGCCGACAATTTCGAGGAGGTCATCAGGAATGCCGTATTGTGCGATGGCGATACCGACACGAAGGCTGCTATCGCAGGCAGCATTGCCGAAGCCTACTACGAGGTGCCCGACAACATGGTTGAAAAAGCTATCAGTTATCTGCCCGACGATATGCGGAAGATTCTGGACCAGTACTATGATGTACTGCAACAGCGCGTAGGACAATAAAAACCTTGGGCAGCATGCCCTCTCAATCAGACATCAATTACGCTATTTATAGAAGAGCCCTCCAAATTTGCAGGAGGGCTCTCTATGTTTGTAGAACAGCCCTCCAGATTCGTAGAAGGGCTCTCTGTGTTTGTAGAACAGCCCTCCAGATTCGTAGAAGAGCTTTCCAGGCTTGCTGAACAGCTCTCGGTTAAACCAAAATATTACCCGGCAAAAGCAAAACACTTTTGCCGGGTAGTTTACATGTATTTCGGACAGGAACAAGCTAAAGACGATGTTTCTATAGTCTGTTCTTACTATTATTTGAACAAATTCCATTTAGGCGGTTCCTTACCCAGCAGGTGGCGCACGAAGAAATCGTAGCGCTTATGCTCACCATAATTCTCGCCCATGGAATGGTGGATTCCCGGCAGGACAACCAGTTCGAAATCCTTGCCGGCTTTCTCCAAGGCAGCGACTACCTGCATGGTAGACGCAGGGTCTACGTTGTCGTCCAACTCGCCCACGACCAACATCAACGGGCGCTCCAGCCGGTAGGCATTCACCGTATTCGAGCACTCCTCGTAGCTTGAATCGATAGGATACGACATCCACTGCTCATTCCACCATATCTTATCCATGCGGTTGTCGTGGCATCCGCAGGCAGCATAGGCAGCCTTATAGAAGTCGCCATGCCACAACACGGCAGCCAGCGCGTTCTGCCCGCCAGCCGAACAGCCATAGATTCCCACGCGGTCGATGTCCATATAGGGATATTTCTCGGCTGCAGCACGTATCCATGCGATACGGTCGGGCAGTCCGCCATCCTTCAGGTTCTTGTAACACACCTCCTCGAACTGCCGGGTTCGGAACGAGGTGGTCATGGCATCGAGCTGAACAACGATGAATCCCAGCTCTGCCAGGTCGTCCAATGTCCAAATCCATGGTGTGAACGACTTAGGCACGTATTGGTCTCCAGGACCGGAATAGATGTACTCAATGACAGGATACTTCTTTTGCGGGTCGAAGTTTGTAGGCCGGCGGATGAGCCCCCACATGTCGGTCACTCCGTCACGGCCCTTGGCCACGAACACCTCGGGTGCCTGCCAGCCTTCAGCCTTAAGCCTCGAGATATCGGCTGTCTCCAATGTGCGGATGACGCGCCCGTCTTTTCCTGAGCGCAGCACAGTTACAGGCGGTGTTGAGATGGTCGAATAGGTATCGATAAGGTACTGCATGTCCTCCGTATAGGTGGCTGCATGATTGCCTTCTTCCGGTGTCAGGCATTTCAGGCGCTTGCCGTCTATACCTATTTTATAATAGTGGATGAGATAGGGATCTTCTTTCGGATTCATACCGCAGGCAGAGAAATACACCTGGCCATTCTTCTCGTCTACCTTTTGTATACCCCGCACGTAGAACTCGCCCTTCGTCACCTGGCGGACAAGCTTTCCGGTCTGCCGGTTGTAGAGATAGATATGGTGGCGGCCGTCGCGCTCGCTGGTCCAAAGAATGAACCGTCCGTCCTCGAAGTCATGGCGCTCCTGGCGGTTATAGTTCACGTATTTGTCGTTCCGTTCCTCGATAAGCGTACGCACTTGCCCCGTCTCTGCCGACAGTTCCAGCACCCGGAACACCTTATGTCCGCGCTCGTTATACTCGAAGGTAAGGGTACGGCTGTTTTTGTCCCATTGGGGAGCCGACACATAGTATTGTTTGTCGAACAACTCGGTGGAAGGTTCCACTACCTTTCCCGTGGCCACCTCCACAACAACGGGCACACGGTAGTTCAACGAATCGCCAGGCTTGGCATATTCCTGTTTGTGCAGCACGGGCTCCAGTTGTTTCGCGGGAGTCGACTCTACGTAATACACATAGTGCTTGGGGGCAGGCTTGATGCGCACGGTGGCAAAGTATCGGCCGTCGGGCGAGAACGTTCCCCACGACGAGTAATAATAGGTAGAATCTCCGTTCGTGGTCAGCGGACGCGCGTCGGCTGGGATGGCTGGAGTAGCAAACGGACGAACAGGAGTATTGTCGGTGCGTTTGCCAATCCACAGGTTGTTGTCGCGATGGAACACAACCAGACTGCTGTCGGGCGAGATGCGCACACCGTCTTTCTCGTCGGGCACCTCCATCCAGTGACGTTGCGGTCCCTGGAACTGGCGTCTCCTGGGTTTCTCAGGATTCTCCGACAACAGTGTCACCGTGTTCTTATCGGCATCCACCTCCTTGTAGACGGTGTTTTTGCCGTCCCATACAGAATACCAGAACTTGTGACCACCGCGAATCATGTGTGCTTTCACGTCGCCACCCGCCATCTTATGGCTGTATTTTCCCCTGATGGCAAAGGCACGCTTATAGTCATCAACCGTACCCTGTGCCATCACTTGTGTCTGCGCCAGCAACATCAATGCTGCCCATACAAAAATCCTGCTCATATTGTTCAAAAATTGTGTTTTATCTGCGTTCAATATTAGAGAACGGCTCATCAATAATCAAGGCCTGTCCAACTGTTCTCACTGCTGTTTTATTGCTTTTCTTTTTTCTGGTATTCCTTGCGGGCCTTCTCCATCATTTTCTGATACTCAGGCTCCGACTGTAACCGGGCAAAGGTGATACTACCCACCACACGGCCCATGTCCACATCACTTTGGTAGTGGAAACCCACGATGACACGGCTTTGTCCCAGTTCATAGGCCGTCTTCATGATGGCCTCCGTGTGGGCAGGGTCAATGGCTGCCAGTGCCAGTCCCACCAGCCATGAGGCATGGGTATGCCCCGAAGGATAACTGCTGAAGTCGGTCGGACTCTCGTGCTGCGGAACGCTGGTGGGCTCCTTATACTGCTGGTAGGGGCGCACACGGTGGAAATAAGCCTTTGCGCTGGCTCCGCCCTGCTGCTCGGTAAGGTGCAGACGGGCGAAAAGACGGTACAGATGGGGGTATTCGTCGGGAGTCAGCTGGCGCTCAACGGCCTCAGAGAAACGTTTCATGAAGTACTCGGCGCTGATGCCGGCATCTGCAATGGCCAACTCTCCACGGTCGGTGTCGCGGATAGATTTTCCCCACTGATACTGTGTCCAGTCGTCAAAGAAACGCGAATCTGTCAGCGCGGGCGGCTCGGGTATCACCATCTCCATGCGCGGCGCAACATCTTTTGTATAGAACGGGGTGAACTCCTCATTCCTCACATCCTGGGCCATCAGGCTCAAGACCGAAACCACCATTACTGATATCAAAACGAATCGCTTCATCATCTATTTTCCATAGTTTAGTTACTCGTATGCAAATATAGAGTTTTTTTCCTATCCGTCAAAAGAAATAGTTGCAAAAAATGGAAACGGCACGACGACTGACTAGTTATATAAAGAGGAGAAAAAGGAAACATGAAAAAAAACAGGAAGGGCGACACCACACCTGTGTAGTCCTTCCTGAATAACATCTTGTCTAGCCAACCTTGGCAGATAGCCCGCTTCCTTTAGACCTCAATCATTGGGCGCGGAAACCATAACCTCTACTAAGGTTGCACCTCAATGCCTGTCACGTTGTAAGATTTGCCGTCACGCACAATCACCACACGACCATCCTTAATAAGTTTGCGGGGCGAAACGGGTGTACTCTTGGTGGTCACATCTTTGATACCCGTCGTGTAGGTATATGTAAAGTCGTTCTGCTGGGCAACACCATTCTCGTCGTAGGCAGTAATGGTTTGGCCGGTGCACAAGCCCTCGGCATTGTAGTTGTAGGTGATGACGGTCACGTCCTTCAACTCGCCGTTTGTCTCACCAGCCTTCTTCTGCTGCATGCGCTTGGGTGCAGGCATCGAGTTGCTCTCATCTCTCTCGTCGTTGTAGATATACTCGCGCGCCAGTCGTCCGTTCTCTGTCTCAAACACCGGGCGGCCGAGGACATCGGCGCATGTGGTGGTAGCACCCTCGTGGCGGATGTTGAAGAACTCATCGTCATCGCAATTGAAGAAATAGAGACCTGCTCCTAAATTAGAATTGTTGTAGCTGAACACTTCTACAAGTTCCCATGGTTCGTATTGATGGTAACCAGAGCAAAGAACTCGTCCTTTGACGCCAATCAATATGGGACGTTCCGGACAGAAACCAGCCAAGTCGGCACCTATGTCGGGTCGTCTCACCGACATGTCTTCTTGCTGGATGATTCGCTTCATATAACAAACATTTCCATCCATATCTCCTCTATTCATGATAAGCGTGTTGCCTGTTTCTTCAAGTGAATAATATTCCTCACTACCACCACCAGAGAATTGGCTCTTTTGTTTGACGGTGTATTTCTCTTCCATCTTGCCAGGGCTATGGGTATAGGTATATGTCTCAGTTTCATAAGAATCGTCGTAAACCACTTGCGTGATGTCTTCTCCATTCCAAGTGATAGTCGTTTCGCTGTAATCAGAATTGTCTTCTTTGTTCACTTCTTTGATGCTAACAATGCGTCCGTCTTTCACTTCATAGTTGTAGATATTGTACACGTCACTATTCTCTGTCATTTGCAAGATTTTCCCTTGGTCGTCGCGAGTGAAGGTGAGCATACGTTCTATGCTTCCGTCTTCAGCTATTATTGTTATTTTTTTCAGTGGTCCCTCGTAGCCAAAGACATCTCGCCAAGAATTGCCTATGGGGTAGGTTTCATCGTTGAAATACTCCAACGTAGCCACTGTCGTTTCTTCTTTATACTTAGTAGTTAACTTGGTCAGTCTGCCAAAACTGTCGTATTCAAAAGAAGCGTTCTGAGTACCATCAAAGTGAGCAGTGTTACTACCTTTGGTGTGAAACTCCAGCAGACGTCCAAACTTTCCGTCGTATTTGTAGTCAATAGTTATATCACCTTCGTAATCAGAAGTAAATATCTTCGTTCCCTCGTTCAGCGTGTATGCCGTTGCATCGCTCAGCAGTTCGCCATTCTCGCCGTAGTAAACGGTTGTTCCGGCACGTCCGCCAGTCTCTGGGTCGTCAACATGAAAGGTGTAAGAGGCCAGTGCGCCATTGTCATGACAAGTCCATGAGGCTATCTTCGACAAGTCGCCGTCGTACTTGGTGTAGCTGACGGGTCTGGCGCTATAGTCGGCAATGATGCGGTAGGACTGCAGGTTGCCCTTCTCGTATGTCACGTCTTTCACCTTCACGCGGCCCTGCGTGTCGAACTCATAGGTGTATTTGCCTACGTCGTACAGCTCTTCCTGTAAAAATGTTTTGCCCGATTTCAGACTGCGGTAGATATTCTCCGACGACCGCCATCCATCGCTGGTGTACGCCATCACATAGTGATAGAGATAGGTTTTACCTTGCTCTTCCACCAAAACAGAGTAGTCTTCTATCAGGGGTTTTCTCTCTTGGGCAGTAGCACAGAGAAACATTGAGCACATAAATAATAGTAATGTGTAGAATCTTTTCATATACTTTAGTTTTATAAGTGATTGTCTATGTCTCGTTGCAAAGATACAAAGTTATTTTGGAAATTCCAATAATTGGGATAAAAAAAGGTTGTAATAAGGCAGTTGGCACAAAATACGTTTCGATTTCTGTGTATAAAAAGATTTCGATCTCTTTGTATAAGACGGTGATTTGGCTGATGGCACCCTCATTTGATGCTGAATTGCGGTACAAATGATGGTCTTTCAGGGGAGAAATAATGGTGTTTTTGAGTCCTGTGTAGTTATTGCCTCGGCCATAAGCACAAATAAACGGAACAAAAAAAATGGCGGCTCCCGATTGTGGGAGCCGCCATTATTTATTTGCTGTTACCCTTATAATATAATAAGGTGTAACTACTGCTTGCTCTTATTCTTATTTCTTACCTTTCTTGGCAGGAACTTCCTCTTCCTCCTCTTTGATCTTACGACCGAGAGTCAGGTAAGCGATAGGAGCTGCAATGAAGATAGACGACATCGTTCCGAAGATGACACCGAGAATCATTGCGAACGAGAACGAACGGATTGAGTTACCACCGAGGATGAAGATACAGAGAAGCACAATCAATGTAGAGATTGAGGTGTTCAATGTACGAGCCAGGGTCTGGTTCAATGAGTCGTTGAAGATCGTCTGATAGTCGCGCTTCTTGTAGAGACCGAGGTTCTCACGGATACGGTCGAATACCACCACCTTATCGTTGATAGAGTAACCAATCACCGTCAGCACGGCACCGATGAACGTCTGGTCGACCTCGAGCGAGAACGGCAGAATACCCCACAAGATAGAGTAGAAGCCAATCACTACGAGAGCATCGAATGCCAGAGCCACGATAGAACCAACCGAGAAGGCTACGTTGCGGAAACGAACCAAGATGTAAAGGAAGATAGCTACCAAGGCGATGAGCACGCTGTAGAAAGCACCACGGGTAATATCCTTAGCCACCGAAGGACCAACCTTCGAAGAACTGATGATAGAACCACCCTCGCGAACGTCAGGATTCTTGAACGAGTTGACATCTGCCTGCGATACCAGTCCGCCCTTCTTCAGAGCATTGAAGAGGATTGTCTCGGCCTCATCGTCAACGGTCGGGCTGTTCGACTCGATATTCCAGTTGGTAGAAATACGTACAGTCTTACCATCAGTACCCAGAGCGATGACGCTGGTGTTAGCCTCCTGACCGTTCTTGTCGCCCATCGTGTTCACGAATGTGCCACTCAAAACGGTACGAACCTGCTCAACGGGCACCTGCTTGTCGAGTGTGACCACATAGTTGCGACCACCGGTGAAGTCGATGCTCTTGCTCAATCCGCGGATGAAGAGGAAGCCGATAAAGATAACTGCAGCAACAACAGCGATGGTGAAAGTCTTCTTGTATACACCCATGAAGTTGAAGTGGGTGTTCTGCATGAAGTTCTTCGAGAAGTTGGTGGTGAAGGTCAGGTTCAGCCACTTGTCTTTCTTCATACGGTTCTCATACACGATACGTGTAAGGAACACAGCGGTGAAGAACGAAACAACAATACCAATCATCCAGGTGGTAGCGAAACCACGGATAGGACCAGTACCGAAGACATACAGGATGACACCGGTCATCAACGATGTTACGTTAGAGTCGAAGATAGCCGAGAAGGCGTTGCTGTAACCGGCAGCCAGAGCCTGGCGCACGTTCAGTCCCTTGCGCAGCTCTTCCTTGGTGCGCTCATAGATAAGCACGTTGGCATCGACAGCCGTACCCAGCGACAGCACCATACCGGCAATACCCGACATGGTAAGTGCAGCCTGGAAGGATGTCAAGATACCCAATGTGAAGAAGATGTTCACCAGCAGCGCGCAGTTGGCCACCATGCCTGGAATGAAGCCGTACATGCAGATCATGTAGAGCATCAGGATGATGAATGCTACGATGAACGAGATGATACCCTGCTGGATGGACTGTGCACCGAGTGACGGACCAACCACCTCTTCCTGTACGATACGTGCAGGAGCAGGCATACGACCAGACTTCAGCGTGTTGGCCAAGTCTTTTGTATCCTCGATAGTAAAGTTACCGGTAATCTGTGAGTTACCACCAGTAATCTCACCATTGACACGTGGAGCGCTGTAAACAACTCCGTCGAGCACGATGGCGATAGCCTTACCAACATTTGCCTTGGTGAGGGCAGCCCAACGACGGGCACCGTCGCCATTCATCGACATGCTGACGCAGGGACGGCCAGTCACGTGATCGAACTCATCTTTGGCATCGGTGATCACATCACCCTCCAGCGGAGCGCGACCGTTAGCACCAGTAGCCTTCAAAGCATAGAGTTCGAAGATTTTCTTGTTGCCACCAACCATATCGGAAGGCTTGGCACCCCATACCAGACGAAGGTCTGAGGGAAGAATCTGCTTGGCAACATCAGAATAGATAATCTTGTTGATATCGGCAGTATCACGGATGCTAGCCATAGCAACCAAGCCAATGTTCTGGCTCATGGGCTGCAGGACAGCCAGCAGCGGGTGCTGCTTCTTAGCTGCCTCAAGGTCAGCATTAGAAGTATTGTCGGCAACGTTCTTGTCCTTGTTCAGGGTGAACTTACCTGTCTCAGCCTTGGCGTCGGTAGCCTGCTTGGTAGAGTCAGCCTTTACGCTGTCGGCAGGAGCAGCTTTCTCACCAGAAGCATCGTTGGCGAAACGCTGGTCGAGCTGTGAGAGATACGGGATAATCTCATCACTATTATAGGTCTCCCAGAACTCGAGGTTGGCAGAACCCTGGAGCAACTTACGAATACGCTCGGGCTCACGGATACCAGGCATTTCAACCATGATACGGCCGTCCTGACCCTCCAGTTTCTGGATGTTAGGCTGAACGACACCGAACTTATCGATACGGTTGCGAACCACATTGAATGAGTTGTCGATAGCCGACTGAACCTCTGCGCGCAAGGCCTTCTCGACCTCTGAGTCGCTGCTCTGGGTGCTCACCTTACCCTTCAGCTGCTGTGTAGCGAAGATCTCGGCAAGGCGGTGGCCAGGAGCATTTCTCTTGTAAGCGTTGATAAACAGTGAGATGAAGTCGTTCTGACTTGTCTCCTCTTCTTTCTTAGCCTCGTTCATTGACTTCACGAAGGCTGGGTCTGTCTTGTGGTCAGCGAGCACCTCCACAACGTCGGGAACGCTGATCTCGAGGATAACGTTCATACCGCCCTTCAGGTCAAGACCCAGACCAATCTGTGTCTCCAAGCACTTCTGGTAAGAATAGATACCCATGTACTTCACAGAATCTTTGTAATCCTGCTGTGCGATAGGATCTGCAATCTTGGCAGCCTTGCTATCATAGTAGCGTGTGGCAACCGAGAAAGACAAATAGAAGATACTTGCAAGCGTCAGTAGGACGGCTGTACAAATTACAATTCCTTTGTTTTGCATTTTTTAATTGGATGATTATTTATTTAATGTTATTTTGTTTCATCTCACTGTCAGATGAGGGCACATTTTACCCGTACTCTGTCAATTTAGGGTGCAAAGATAGTTATTTTTTTACTTTTGGGAAAATTTCGCGTACATTATTTAATGTTTTGCACGTTTTTTTAGCCAACAAACGATAGGATAATGGTCAGAATCGATAATTTTCCGGTCTATTTGGCACTTATAAGGTTCCCAATCACGTGAGCAGAAGATATTGTCGATGCGCACATACATCCCACTCTTGTTGTAAGTCCAACCCGGTCCGCAACCTGTAGCCACAAAGCAGTCGGTCAGCCCATCGACAATCACCCGGCGTGAATATGAAAGCGGATTGTCATTGAAGTCGCCTAATACAATCATGGGAACACCATCATGCATCCGGACATATTCAGCAACAGCCAAAGCCTCCGGCTGACGAGTGACGGCAGCCTCAGCCAATCGGTCGATAAGCAGGCGTGAGGTGCTCACTACTTCCTTCTTATCCCTGTTCCTGATCATATGCTTGAAACGCTCCTGCTCCTGGCTGAGCAACTTGTTCGTTTCCAAATGGTTATTGATGACTATCACCGTGTCATTGTCTATCAGTAACTTAAAGGCCGCACTAATGTTCCATTTCGAGTCAAAAGGAATAGACTCCTTTCCCACAATAGGATACTTGCTATAGACGGCAATGGTGTTTCCCGAGTAACGGCGCACCGCCGTATCGCAGTATTGGTACACAGCCGACAACTCGTCGCGGATTTTCTTCTGGCTGATCAGGTCAGAGCTGGCCTCCTGAAGGCAAACAATTCCCGCCTCACTCTGCTTGATATACTCGATAATAGGGTTGGTTCCATCGTCGCGAATGGTGCCTTGGGCAAACCGACAGACATTATACGACATGACCTTAATGGCGTCGTCGGGGGGGGCGGAAGAGAGATTCAACGGCAAATAGACGCGGAGCGACGAGTAACAGAGCAGATATCCCACAATAGGAATGAACACACCTTTCCAATAGAAGATGAGCCAAAATATCATGAAAGCCAGATTGATGAGCAGGAACACAGGATATACCAGCCCCGCATTGGTCAGCATGGGATGCTCAATGGGACTCAGATGGCCTGCCTGCCCTATCAGGAACATAATGACAATGGTGGCGATGTTTGCACCGGCCACCATTCTGAAAAAGAATTTCCTTAAACCTTTCAGCATCAGTTCGGACGATTGTTATTGTCAAAGAGACGGCGTTTCTCCTCCTTTGTCAGACTGTCATAGCCACTCTTACGGATTTTGTCAAGAATGCGGTCAACCTCATCTTGCTCCTCTTTTTTACGGGCATTATACTCCCAGTCAGTCTCTTTGCGCGTCTTCTCATAATCATCAACACTCTTCTTCGAGTGTTTCTCCCAATACTTCTTGAACTTATCGACAGGCGAATTGCCCGTACCGAATCCACTGTAACCCTCTTTTTTCCGCCAATAACGAATCATAAGGAAGCCGAAGAGCATACCTCCTAAATGGGCGAAATGGGCCACATTATCACCTGTTGTAGACATGGCTGCGAACAATTCGATCACGATATAAGCGGTGATGAGCCACTTGGCCTTGATGGGAACTGGCAATGGGAAGATGAACAAACGCTCCTCTGGGAACAACATTCCGAAAGCAAGCAAAATGGCATAGATGGCGCCGGATGCTCCAACCGTGGTCCATGCGTTCAAGGCCTGCGCATCAGCAGCGCTCAGCGAGAACAACTGCATGAGACTGATATCGTAACCACTCTGGTTCATCAGCACATAGAGCGATCCCAACTGCGTCAGTTCCTGTATCAAACCGGCACCAATACCGCAAGAAATGTAATAAAAAAGGAACTTCTTCGGACCCCACACATTCTCAATAACACAACCGAACATCCACAAAGCAAACATATTAAAGAAAATGTGCTGTAAATTGGCATGCATAAACATGTACGTAACCAACTGATACAAGTGAAAGTCAGAGGCTAGGAAGAAATGCAAGCCCAGCAAATTATTCAAATCAATATGCTGCAAACTAAGCACATAGTAGGCCAAGAATGCTATCACATTGATGATAAGCAGATTCTTTGTAATTGTAGGTATATTTCTCATATCGATTGTCCTGTCTATCTTTTTCTTTTTCAGTAAAACACCGCAAAAGTACGAAAAATATCTATTAAACTGCATAAAAACAGCCCTTTAAGAAAAAAATTTCATTAAAAACATCACTTTTTTTTATTTTTTGTTTGTTTTATGAAATGATTCACCTATATTTGCGAAAGATTTAACAAGATATTTCTTAATATTAACCATTTAAATAATTCAGAATTATGAACAAGTCAGAATTAATCGACAAAATCGCAGCTGGCGCAGGTTTGACAAAGGTTGATGCAAAGAAGGCTCTCGATGCAACTGTTGCTGCTATTAAAGAGGCTCTCGTAGCTGGTGACAAAGTGGCTCTCGTTGGTTTCGGAACATTCTCTGTGAATGAGCGTCCCGCTCGTGAGGGTATCAACCCCGCCACGAAAGAGAAGATCGCTATCCCCGCTAAGAAGGTTGCAAAGTTTAAGGCTGGCGCTGAACTCGCTGACGCTATTTGCTAATTTTGTCAAGAAAAATTTAAAAGAGACGACCTTTGTTGAGGCCGTCTCTTTTTTATTCTGCTTGTAGAAGACTATTCAGGTTTCGAAATACAGTTGTCCGAAATAGTCAGGACGATGGAAATCCGGCTGAGGAATATCAACTGGATTCCATGAAAGAAAATGCGGATGTGGCAAACTGTCGCCACATTTATAGACATTTGCACGGAATAAGAGACCGCCAATATCGGAGAGCCTGTGGTCGAAAAGCAATGCCACGGGAACCTTCAAAACCAGCGTCCAAGAGAAAGGTCCTGGCATCACCTCGCGCCTGGCTGTGCCTAACGACGACCAACGCCCTACTTGCTGCATGTCGCTATGGGACAACGGAATACGTCCATTACGCTCTTTTCCAACTGCCATCAGCAGTGTTGCGGCACAATTGCACTCAATGTTGTTGTAGAGTTGTGACTCTTCGTCGTAAATAAAAAACTCACAACACGAGTCTTTCCATACCGGACCGCCATCAGCCGTCGCTAAAGCACGTACGGTCTCTTCCTCCACACGATACTGCAGGAGAACGAAATTACCTGTATGCGCTATCCGGAAATCCACATGGGGCTTATAGGAAAACTGGTCGCTCCAATTGGCACAGTCTAAGGGTTGCCAGCCAATCTGCGCCTCATCCATCATGTAGCCAACGGTTTCTGCCACAGCAGGAGCCTTTGACAATCTTCTTACGGTTAAGGTTTTCATCATGCTTTCATGAGTTTTAAGAACCAACCATCATCTGATCAATCAATGCTTTCATTTCGGGAACCCGCCGGCAAGCATCCTCATAGAGGCGTTGCTGGTTCCGGGCCCGCACCAGATTGTGCGTGGGGTATTTAATCGCATAGTAAACATCGTTGTTCAGATAGTCAGTCAGGAAGCGCACACACTGCATATAAGGAAACAAAGTGGCCGCATATGGCAGATGACTGATTTCTATCGGAGTGAGGAATGTGCCCGCAGTCTGCAGATAACCACGGGTAAACGCCTCAAAGATATCCATCCGGAAACTGACATTCCCTATATCAGGATCATCCTCAGCGACAGTGTTTGCCGCCGTACGCAGGAAGTCACCAAAGTCGGAAAAGACAAACGACGGCATCACCGTGTCGAGGTCTATCACACAAAGCACTTGTCCTTGGCGGTCGAACAAGATATTATTCACCTTGGTATCACAGTGACAGATGCGCTTAGGCAGCTCTCCTGCACGGAACAGCCGTTCTGCCTCGCACATGTTCTCTGCATCGTGCAACAGACTGTCAACCATCTCTTTCACCTCTGCCAACCGCCCGGCCTTATTGTCCTCAACGGCCTGACGCAACTGACTGATACGCAACTCCATATTATGGAAATCGGGAATGGTCTCACCCAAGTGTTCGGATAAATCAGTCAACATAGCCTCAAACTGTCCGAAGGCATAGCCTGTAGTATAGGCGGAGTCAGCATCCATCTGCTCATGAGTCTCTGCTCCATGGATAAATACCATCATGCGCCAATAATGATTCTCGTCATCGCACCAATAGGTAGTACCATTATCAGATGATATGAATCGTAATGTGCGGCGCTCTGCATCGACAGCACCACTCTCGGCATACTTGCGGCGCAAGTGGTTGGTCACCACCTCTATGTTATGCTGAAGCATGTCGACATCACGGAATACCATTGTATTAATGCGTTGCAGCACATAATCAGGCGAATTGTTGTCCAAATTTTTGATGCGATAAGTGGTGTTGATAAGACCATTACCCAAAGGAGATACATCGGCTGCTCCTCCTTCAATATGGAAATGAGCAACAATAGCGAGTAACTTTTCTTTTTCCATGGTATTTCACTCTGCAAATTGTGAGCAGTAAAATATAATGTAAAAATAAAGGAAAGCAGGAGAAAAGGAGTTAAGAGTATAGACAACAAAAATGCTTTTGAACAGTTGATTGCTATTCCAAACATTCGGGCTGTCGTCTATACTCCTACTCTATTACCTCCTACAATCCTTTAAAATATCTTCTTTTCTTGTCCAGAGATGTTTAGGGCTGCTTGCCGATGTAAGCCAGAATACCGCCATCCACGTAAAGGATATGACCGTTAACGGCATCTGAGGCATGAGAGGCAAGGAATACGGCAGGACCACCCAGTTCCTCTGGCTCGAGCCAACGTCCGGCTGGAGTCTTAGCGCAGATGAATGAATCGAAAGGATGGCGGCTGCCATCGGCCTGACGCTCACGCAAAGGAGCTGTCTGCGGGGTAGCAATGTAACCCGGACCGATACCATTGCACTGGATGTTGTACTCACCATACTCTGAGCAAATGTTGCGGGTCAGCATCTTCAGACCACCTTTTGCAGCAGCATATGCGCTAACCGTCTCGCGACCTAGCTCTGACATCATTGAGCAGATGTTGATAATCTTACCCTCACGGCGCTCCATCATCTCGGGAATGACGGCCGAGCTGACAATGAATGGACCAACAAGGTCGATGTCAATCACCTGCTGGAACTCCTGACGCTTCATCTCGTGCATCGGGATACGCTTGATGATACCAGCGTTGTTCACCAGAATGTCAATCTGTCCTACCTCCTCATGAATCTTTTCAACAGTAGCCTTCACGGCGTTCTCATCGGTAACGTCGCAAACATACCCCTTCACATTCTCAATGCCAGCCTCACGGTAGTTGTTGAGTCCACGCTCAAGGGCAGCCTCGTTAATGTCATTAAAAATGATGTTCTTAATACCTGCTGCGACAAATGCCTTCGCAATGTTAAAACCAATACCATAAGATGCGCCTGTTATCCACGCGTTCTTACCTTCCAATGAAAAAAGATTTGCCATAATTAGTAATTTTATTTTAAATCGGTAATTAATGAGAAGTCCTGATCACCATAGTCGAGATTCTCGCCACCCATACCCCAAATGAAGGTATAGTTGTGGGTTGCGGCAGCTGAGTGGATGCTCCACTCGGGCGAGAGAACAGCCTGATCGCCGCGCATCCAGATGTGGCGTGTCTCGTCTACCTCACCCATGAAGTGGCAGACAGCCTGGTCCTCTGGCACCTCGAAATAGAAATAAGCCTCCATGCGGCGGCTGTGCACGTGGGCAGGCATCGTATTCCAAACGCTGCCGGTGGCCAGTTCGGTCATACCCATTTGCAACTGGCAGGTAGGCAGTACCTGATTGACAATCATCTTATTGATATTACGCTCGTTAGACATCTCCAATGAGCCCATGTGAGCCACCACGGCGTCTTTCTTCGTAATCTTTTTGCAAGGATATTCCTTGTGAGCGGTTGTCGAGTTGAAATAGAACTTGGCAGGTTTCTCTGCATTCTTTGAGCAGAACACCACATCGCGGTCACCACGGCCGATGTAAAGAGCCTCCTTAAAATCGAGTTCAAACTCCTCGTCACCAACCTTCACGACACCAGGACCGCCAACATTGAAGATACCAATCTCACGACGGGTGGTAAAGAATTCGGCCTTCAATGGGTCGATAGCCTCGAGTTTCAATGCCTCTTTTACAGGCATGGCACCACCGACAACCATACGGTCGTACATCGAATAGACCATGTTTACCTCATCCTTTTCAAACACTTTCTCAATCAGAAAGTCACGACGGATGCGCTTGGTATCATAACTTTTTGCGTCCTCAGGATGGGCCGCATAGCGTACTTCATAATTTGTCTTCATGTTCTGTATTCCTTATATTTGATTTGTTTGGATGCAAAGATACAAATTATTTCTGTATTTCGTCCTCAAAAAATACGTTTCTTTTCGAAAGATTACTTAAAAACTTTTCAATTTGCGTCCTCTCATGCCTCAGAATTACGCAACATTACAAAACGAATTAGCCATTGATTACACTACACACGGCTTGTCGGTTAGAGTCTGATTACCAACCAACTTATTAAGGTTTCTATAGAAAAGCGTGTCACAATCACTTTCGACAGTTGTGTGACACGCTTTATCAATATATGAACGAACCCTTTACAGGAACATATACGGTTACGTTATGTCTTCAAACTTACATGTCCTCCGACTTAGGCGGCTTGTGATGCTTTACCTTAAAACGGTCGAAGCCCTCTCCATAGACACCGATGACAGCACTTTGCGATACAAACGCATGTGGGTCAATCTCATCGATGAGTTGGAAAATCTTGGCGCTCTCGTTCTGCTTGGCCAACACGAAGAGCATTTTCACCTCACGACCACTGAAGAATCCAGAGCCGTTGATGACCGTACATCCGCGGTGAGGATCGTAATTGATGCGACGGGCAATCTCTTGATATTTCTCGGAAATGATGAAGAACTGTACTGAGCGGCGCATCGAGTTGACCACCTGATCGATACAAAAAGCCGTAACGTATAGCACCACATAGCCGTAGATTACCTTCTCCCAGTCTTTCAGTACGAAATAGCTGCTCGAGATAATCATGATATCACAAATAAGGATGACACGTCCGAGCGAGATGTCACGATACTTATTGATGATGGCTGCGATGATATCCGTTCCGCCCGTCGAACCGTTGGCTCCAAGACCGAGACCTACTCCACTGCCACAGAACACAGCTCCCAGGATAGAGGCCATAAATGGCTGGTCTTTCAGTAAATGCAACGAGGCTGTAAAATCGCGTGTGGCGGCCAATGCTACGGTCAGTACAATCACGGCATAGATGGTCTTGACGCAGAATTTCCACCCGAGAATCCGCAATGCAATCACCAATAGTCCGGCATTGATGATAAAATAAGACACTTGTGCGGGAATGTGCAACGGGCTCCACTCAAGAATGGATGAGATACCTGGCACGCCTCCGGTGGTAATACCATTAGGCAACAGGAACACCGACCATCCAATACAATAAGAGAGCATCGCAAAGGTAATCAGTACATAATCACGAAGTTCTTTCCATAGAACTTTCTTGTTCAATTCAGGTTTTTCCATGACAATAATTGCTTTCGGGCTGCAAAGGTACGAAATTTCTGATTAAGCGAGAAAGAAAAAAGTCGTTTGTTTTTTCGAGTATGAAGAAATTATCTAAAAGTTGAGCGCAAAACAAAGAAAAACTCGTTTTCTTTTTTGCCGGAACGGCGTACATTCTGCGAATCCAGAGGTACGAAAGAGTCAGGAGTGATGAGCAGGGCGGCTCTTAGTTTTCATAATACTAATTGCAACCAACTCCTGCCTTTTAACTCATCACACCTGACTGCCAGTCACTCTTATTTCATCAACTGTTCGGATAACTCTTTCATTCCGGCGCTGGCTCCCTTATGCAGATGATGCACGTTGCTCAACATGCCGCCCACCACAGGATTGGGGTCGATGAGGTAAATAGCGGCATTGGGTTTTGCATAGTGAACCAATCCGGCAGCTGGATACACGTTGAGCGATGTACCGATAATAATCAGGATATCGGCTTCCGACACCTCGTGTGCAGCCAGACTGATGTTGGGAACTGCCTCACCGAAAAATACAATATATGGACGGAGCAGCGAACCATCACCGGCTTTCGTGCTGGGAACCACCTCACAGTCGTCGGGAGTCAGTGTTTTCCAATAGCGCCGATTCTCCACATCACGGCTCGAGCACACTTTCATCAGCTCACCATGCAGATGAATCACGTGGGAAGAGCCTGCCACCTCATGCAGATTGTCAACATTCTGTGTCACCACCGTTACCTCATACTGCTCTTCCAACTTAGCTACCAACCGGTGACCTTCGTTAGGTTTCACACCCACACACTTGCGGCGAAGCATGTTATAGAAATTTGTCACAAGCACAGGGTCAGCCTCCCATCCCTCATGAGTGGCCACCTGCTGCACTGGATAATTCTCCCAAAGCCCGTCAGCATCGCGGAAAGTCTTCAATCCGCTCTCCACCGACATGCCTGCACCTGTTAAAACTACTATCTTTTTCATACCTAATTATATTTAAGAATGTACAAAAATAGTGTTTTTTCTTCAATTATCGCTTTTTCTTCGAAGAAAAATAGTAACTTTGCGCCGCAAAAAGTAATATATTACAAAAAATTAAAACTAAAAAATGGACAAATTGAGCTATGCACTGGGTCTGGGCATTGGCCAGCAACTGGTGCAGATGGGTGTCGGACAGACTATCAACATTGAGGAGTTTGCCGCTGCTATTAAAGATGTTATCGCAGGTAAAGAGCTGAAAGTCAGCCATCGCGAAGCACAAATGATTGTACAGAATTTCTTCCGCAAACAAGAGCAGAAAATGCAGGCAGAGCGTGCCGAGAAAGGTAAGGTTGCCAAGGTAGAGGGCGAAAAGTTCCTGGCTGAAAACGCAAAAAAAGAAGGTGTGGTTACTCTTCCCAGCGGATTGCAATATATGGTATTACAAGAAGGCAACGGCCGCAAGCCTAAAGCTACCGACCAAGTGAAATGTCACTACGAGGGATTCCTCATCGACGGCACCGTGTTCGATAGCAGCATCCAGCGCGGCGAGCCCGCAGTTTTCGGTCTACAACAGGTGATTGCCGGATGGACCGAGGGTCTGCAGCTCATGCAGGAAGGCGCCAAATATCGTTTCTTTATCCCCTATATGCTGGCATACGGCGAGGGTGGAGCCGGTGCAAGCATCCCTCCGTTTGCTACACTCATCTTTGATGTGGAGTTGATTGAGGTGAAATAAAGCCTTCCGATATCAATGGAGAATCCGGCATTTCAAGTGAATCCGGGTTTTCTAAAGAGAAAGTTAGAAAAAATCATTCAAAACAATTAAAAATAATAACAACAATGAAAAAATTAACTATCGTAGCCGTTTTGGCTATTGTTGCCGCTGCTTTCACTGCTTGCGGTAATGGTGCTCCTAAGGCAAACCTGAAGAGCGATATTGATACGATGAGCTATGCCATCGGTATGGCACAGACTCAGGGTCTGAAAGAGTATCTCGTTGAGCGTCTCGGTGTAGACACCGCTTACATGGACATGTTCATCAAAGGTCTGAACGAGGGTGCCAACGCTGGCGACAACAAGCAGAGAGCCGCCTACTATGCTGGTATTCAGATTGGTCAGCAGATCAGCAACCAAATGGTTAAGGGCATCAATCATGAGGTGTTCGGTAACGACTCTACCAAGACTATCTCTCTGAAGAACTTCCTGGCAGGCTTCATCAGCGGTACAACTGGCAAGAAGGGCCTGATGACTGTTGAGCAGGCTCAGACCGTTGCACAGCAGAAGATGGAGGCTGTAAAGGCCGAGGTCATGGAGAAAGAGTATGGCGCAAACAAAGAGGCTGGTGAGAAGTATCTTGCCAACTATAAGAAAGGTGCTGACGTGAAGACTCTTGAGAGTGGCGTTGCTTACAAAGTGATCAAGGAAGGTACTGGCATTATCCCGAAAGACACCTCTATGGTAAAGGTGAACTATGAGGGTAAGACCATCGACGGCAAAGTTTTCGACAGCTCTTACAAACGTGGTGAGCCCCTGAAGCTTCGTGCTAATCAGGTGATTTCCGGTTGGACCGATGTTCTGACCCGCATGCCGGTTGGTTCTACTTGGGAGGTTGTTATTCCTCAGGAGAAGGCTTATGGTGCTCGCAAGCAGGGTGATATCGACCCGTTCTCGACACTTATTTTCAAGATTGAGCTGCTCGGCGTAGAGTAATCGACGATGAAAAGAATCATATTAGCGGCGGTGGTCTTCATGGCCACCGCTTCGTTGTATGCTCAGACACTGCGGACCACATCCGACTCGCTCAGCTATGCCGCCGGCATGGCCATGACCGACGGTCTGCTTCCTTATCTGAAACAGACTTTCGGTGTGGACTCTACCCACATGGACGACTTCATGCGTGGTTTCGAGGAGGCAGTGAAAAAGGGCTCCGACAACAAATTCAAGGCTTATATGGCTGGCATGCAGATTGCACAGATGGTCGGCCAGCGCATGATTCCCGACGTGAAAGGAAAACTTGAGGGCGCTCCCGACAGCATCAACACCAACCTTTTCCTGCATGGATTTACCGATGCCGTGAGCAAAAAATATGGCATGTTCAGTCAGAGCGCAGCCAGCGAGTACTTCCAGGACCGTATGAAGGCCAATCAGGAAGCTAAAACCGAACGGCTTTATGGTGCCAACCGCCGTGCAGGCGAGCAGTTCCTTGCCAACAATGCCAAGCAGAAAGGTGTGGTGACTCTGCCCAGCGGACTGCAATACAAGGAGTTGGTGAAGGGAACCGGCGCCATTCCAACCATCAACAATAAGGTGGTGGTCAAATACGAAGGACGACTGGTTGACGGAACAGTGTTCGACAGTAGCTATGAGCGCAAGGAGCAAACCAACAAATTCCGCCCGTCGGAAGTCATCAAGGGATGGACCGAGGCCCTTCTGAAAATGCCTGTCGGCAGCAAGTGGCAGCTATTCGTTCCCTACCAGTTGGCATACGGTGAGCGCGACATGGGAAAGATCAAACCATACAGTGCACTCATCTTCACAATCGAGCTAATCGGTATCGAAGATTCTAACAATTAAACAAATCGGTGCGATTTGCACCGATTTTTTGTTTTTTTAGTTTCATTTTGTTGCTTGTTTCAATTAATTTACCTATTTTTGCTAACAAAATGTAAACCTAATTGAAAAACAATGGACAAAATCGATAATTTAGACAGGAAGATTTTAGGCATTCTGAGCAAGAATGCACGTATTCCATTTAAGGATGTGGCTGCCGAGTGTAATGTGTCGCGCGCGGCAATCCACCAGCGTGTTCAACATCTAACCGAGGGCGGTGTCATCACCGGCAGTGGTTTCGACGTGAATCCGAAGAGTCTCGGATACCGCACCTGCACCTATGTGGGTATCACCCTCGAGCGCGGTAGCATGTATAAGGCTGTCGTTGAGCGCCTGATGCACATTCCCGAGATTGTGGAATGCCACTTCACCACCGGTCCGTACACTATGCTGGTGAAGCTTTATGCCAAGGACAACGAGCAGTTGATGGACCTGCTGAACAACCAGTTGCAGAGCATCCCGGGCGTCGTGGCCACAGAGACGCTCATCTCGCTGGAGCAGAGTATCAAACGCGAGATTCCCGTCGAGGTGTTGGAGAACAAGAAATAGATAAAGTCATACCAAGTAGTATCGACAAAGAATTGAAAGTTGAAGGAAGCAATGTTTAGTTTGCCATCACACTTAGCAGATTTTTACGAGACTTACCCCGAGGCCGAACACCAGCCCATTATCGGCATTACAGCCAATTTCGTGGAGGGTGACGCGGCTTTGCGCGACCGTTATTACCAAAGCGTTGTCAATGCTGGAGGCACACCTGTCATCATACCGCCGGTCAACGACAAGCGGACCATTATCAACACGCTGGACCATTTGGACGGGCTGCTGCTCAGCGGAGGAGCCGATTTCAACCCCATGTGGGCTGGTGAGGAGCCGTCGCCGAAACTGCATGGCATCAATGCAACGCGCGATTTGCCCGAGTTGCTCATCACACAGCTGGCATACAACCGCCAGATACCTATTCTGGGCATCTGCCGTGGTATGCAGACACTGGCCATGACCCTTGGCGGAAAGGTTGCCCAGGACGTCTCCCTGCAGGAACTGAACCGTGATGTGCCGGCCATCAAGCACTCACAGGACGCCGACCGACAGGAACTCACCCATAGTGTGACCATCGAGGAAGATTCCACATTATATAATATATATGGGAATACACGGAAAATCTTCGTCAACTCTTTCCACCATCAGGCTGTCTGCGACACTGGAAAGCGTTTCCGCGTTACCGCAAGAGCCGCCGACGGTGTCATCGAGGGCATGGAAAGTACTGAGCATAAGCCTATCATGGGCGTACAGTGGCATCCTGAGTGGCTGGAGAGCGGACTGCCCTTGTTCCAATGGCTGGTAGAACAAGCCAACAATTTCCATGTTGCCAAACGACTGCACAAGCGCATTCTGACACTCGACACGCATTGCGACACACCTATGTTCTTTGCGCAAGGCGTTCATTTCGACCATCGCGACCCACGCATCCTGGTCGACTTGCACAAAATGACAGAAGGAAGACAAGACGCGGTCACCATGGTTGCCTATCTTCCTCAACCCAAAATTGGCGAGACTTTCTCATCAAAAGTGGTCGTCAACGAACACATACTGGTGCAAGACGATGACGAAGAACTGAGAACTGACATTTCCCAACTAAAAATAACCCCACTGCTATACGCCGATCTCATTTTCAATAAGATTGAGGACATTGTGCGGCGCAACAGCCGTTATCTCAGCATTGCCCGCACTCCCGCTGACCTCTATCAAGACAAGCGCAAAGGACGTAAGAGCATTATGCTGGGCATCGAGAACGGATTGGCCCTGAACCATGACCTGCAAAACGTGAAGCATTTTGCGCAGCGGGGCATTGTCTATATCACTCTTTGCCACAATGGCGACAACGACATCTGCGACAGTGCCCGCGGCTGTAACACTCACAACGGCGTCAGCCAGTTTGGAGAGCGCGTCATCGAGCAGATGAACCTCAACGGAATCATGGTCGACCTGAGCCATGCCGGTGAGAAAAGTTTCTACGACGCACTCGAGATCAGTGCCACACCGATTGTGTGCAGCCATAGCAACTGCCGCGCCCTGTGCGACCATCCGCGCAATCTCACCGACGACCAGATGCGCGCACTGGCCCGTCGAGGTGGCGTCATGCATATCACTCTTTATCCCGGATTCCTGCGTAACACATCTGCAAAATCCGATAACCAGCCCGTAACGCCCGTGAACATTCTCGACGCGATGGACCATTTGGAGCATGCCATCGACATCATGGGCATCGACCATGTAGGACTGGGTACCGACTTCGACGGTGATGGCGGCATTATCGGACTGGCCGACAGCAGCGAGATGATTAATTTCACGCTCGAACTGCTGCGCCGCAAATACAGTGAGCGCGACATTGAGAAGATATGGGGCGGCAACTGGCTGCGCGTGATGTCGCAAGTACAAAACTTTCCTCAAAACAAATGAAGCACAAGACCATCATCCTATCCCTCATGTTGATAGCAATTCTTGCAGGGGCTTTTCTGGCCTATACCCATTTCAGCAATAACACACCGGAGTATACTGACCCCGACACCGATGAGGTAACGGCCAAGATGATACCCGTCGGACCCGCTTTCAATGCAGACAGCGCCATGGCTTTCTGCCAGGCACAGTGCGATTTCGGCCCGCGCACGATGAACAGTGAGGCTCACGAGCGTTGCGGAAAATGGATTGCCGATAAGTTCAGCCAATACGGTTTGGAGGTGATCAACCAGAAAGCCGACCTGACAGGCTACGATGGAACGACGCTTCATGCCACCAACATCATTGCCAGCTACAAGCCCGAACAGACCACCCGCATCCTGCTCTGCGCCCATTGGGACAGCCGTCCGTGGGCAGACAATGACCCCGACGAGGCCAATTGGCATAAGCCGGTCATGGGTGCCAACGATGGTGCCAGCGGAGTAGCGGTCATGCTCGAGATTGCCCGGCTGCTTTCAACACCCGACGAACAGCATCCGGCACCTGAGTTAGGCATCGACTTCATCTGTTTCGATGCCGAAGACTGGGGTACACCGCAATGGAGCGATGCTGCCGACAACGGAAACTCATGGGCTTTGGGCGCACAGTATTGGGCATCAAACCTGCATCGCGACGGATATGAGGCGCGGTTTGGCATCCTGCTCGACATGGTTGGCGGTCAGGGCGCGCGTTTCTATGAAGAGGGGATGTCGAAATACTATGCTCCTCATATTGTCCGCAAGGTATGGCGGGCTGCCAAGGTGGTTGGTTTCGAGAGTTTCTTCCTCAGACGTGATGGCGGTGGTGTCACCGACGACCATGTGCCTGTGAACGAGAAAGCACGTATTCCTACCATCGATGTCATTGCCTATTACCCCGAGTGTCAACAGAGTTCATTCGGTCCTACATGGCATACCGTGCTCGACGATATGGACCATCTCGACCGCACTACCCTTCAGGCTGTCGGCCAAACCATGGTGCAAGTACTTTATAGTGAGAAACAATAATCGGCCAGCGAGCCTTGAATTGCCTATAAGGCATATAAACCAATTGGTTCTATAGGTCTTATAGGCAGTATTCTTTTACCCTTTCCGTTCGCCAATCAGGCGCTGGGCGAAGTAGCGCACAGGATACCATACGGCCAGCCAGCCCACCGCAATCACGGTTACAAAGATGATGACTATGTCCCAGGGATGAACGCTCACGGGATAGGCGTTCACGACAAACTGACCACTCGACTCGCCCAGGGCCACCAGTCCGTAGGTTTGCTGTAACCAACAGAGCAGCAAACCGATACCAATGCCCAGCAAAGCACCGATGGCCGATATCATGCGGCCCTCGAAAAGGAACACTTGTGTGATTTGCTTGTTCGATGCTCCCAGATTGCGCAGTGTCACCACATCGTCTTTTTTGTCGATAATGAGCATCGAAAGCGAGCCGATAATATTGAAACAGGCGACCATCAGGATGAACGTTAGGAAGATGTAGGCAATGAATTTCTCAATCTTCATGATCTTGAACGTATCCTCCTGCTGCTCAAAACGGTCCAGCACTAGATACTTGTCGCCCACAATCTTCTTCACTTTCCGCTTCACCGCATCGAGGTTACTGCCAGCCTTGACGCGCAGCTCGAGCGAGGTCAAACGACCATCCTGCCCGAACAGGTTACGGGCAAAGGTAATTGGTGTGATGATATAGCCTTTGTCGTATTTTCCCTGCTGGACGGCAAACACCACGCCCGGCGAAATGAGTGAGTCCTCAACGAAACCTTCTGTGGGGTTACCCATGTCGAGCTGGCCCTCACGACGCGGCGCGTAAATCTTCAAGTAGCCGTCCCATCGGGCGCCAGTGCCCAAAGTCTCAGCCAGCCGGATGCCTATCGTTCCGTATTGAAGGTTCGCGGCTTCGAGGCAGAACTTGCCGTCGCCATAGAGAATGTCGGTGATATGAGTCTGCTCGGCAAAGTTATCCTCCACTCCCTTCACCGTCACCATGGCCTGTTTGTCACCGTAGATGGCCAGCGCATAGTCCTCCATGCTCTCGGTAATCACGTCCAGCTCGGTCAGTTTCCGCACCTCGGTGAGCAACGGATCGTCCGAAGGAGCTGTCTTCCCCTCCGCAGGCACCACCTTCAATTGTGGGTCGAACGAGGTGAAGAACGTCGCCACCATATCGTGAAAACCGTTAAACACGCTCAGCGTCACCACCAGTGCCATGGTTGCCACCGCCACACCGATGCACGATATGGCGGATATCACATTGATGGCGTTGGTGCTCTTCTTGGCGAAGAGGTACCGTCGGGCGATGTAAAACGGAAAGGATGTCATTCTGAGAGGACTGAGGCTGATAGTATCAACAATCTGATTATTTTTTCAAAAGCTCATCGATATGTTCGATGTAATCAAGACTATCGTCCACGAAGAAGCGCAGTTCTGGGATGATGCGTAACTGATTGCGCACGCGAGTGCCTAGCTCGTAACGAATAGTCTTATTGTTAGCGTTGATATTGGCAATCATCTCCTCTGCCTTCTCGCTGGGGAAGATGCTCAGATAAGCCGTGCAGATGCTCAGGTCGGGCGAGATACGCACACGCGTTACGCTCACCATCACACCGTGCATCATGCGGGTCTGGCTTTGGAATATGGTGCTCAGCTCTTTCTGCAACAGCCGGGCTATACGGTTTTGTCTTGTCTCTTGCATATTGTTGTTCTTATTGTTTCAAACTGCAAAGATAGAGAAAAAAATCGATTCAACGATAGACAACACCCGTTTTTTTACGCTCCCGGCGAAGTTACAGGGTTGCGACACATACCAATCAGGCATCTGTCAGGGGCGGAAAGATCCTTTCTAAAGGTGCAATTGATGCCTTCTAAAGGTACAATTGATGCCTTTTCATGGTGCAATTGATGCCTTTTCATGGTACAAAAGAGCATCTCCCAGGGTACAATTAATGCTTTCTCAGAGTCTATCACTGTAGTGAGAGGATCCTATCACTGTAGTGAGAGAAAGCTATCACTGGAGTGAGAGACTAAAAAAAAATGCTAAACGGTGCTTTTAATCATACAGCCTCATGGCAGGAAACAGAAAAGAATCTGATGAAGTTTCCAGTGTACAAAGATACAAAAAATTCATTTCCCTGCCAAATGTTTCGGTCAGGAAAATGAATTGAAAAGTTCTGATGGCCCTATCTACAGGCGCAGCCTTTTCGATATAACTATTACTTTTTTCGTATCAGAGTCAGGCCGTCACGCATAGGCAGGATGACTCTCTCCACACGGGGGTCGGCTGCCACATGGTCGTTAAAGCGCTCGATGCCCTGCGTCTGATGATCGTTGTCGTATTGATGGTCCACCACATGACCATCCCACAGGGTGTTGTCAGCCAGGATAAAGCCACCGGGGGTGAGCAGTTGCATCGCCATCTCGTAGGTTTCTACATAGGTGCGCTTGTCACCGTCGATAAACACCATGTCGAACTGCAGACCTAGTCGGGGAGCCTCGGTGATGGCATCGCCGATAAGGAAGGTGACGCGGTCGGCAACAGGAGACTCATCGATCCATTTCCGCGTAAAATCCTCCATTTCATCGTTGATTTCGAAGGTCCACAGGTGTCCTTCGCCCTCCAATCCCTCGGCCATACTGATGGCGGAATAGCCACTGAAGGTGCCTACCTCAAGTATGCGACGGGGCCGGATCATATGCACCAACATGCGCAACAGCCGCCCTTGCAGGTGGCCGCTGGCCATGCGCCCATGAATAGTATAGATATTGGTGGCGCGCCAAAGGCGGTAAAGATAGTCGCCCTCGGGGTCGATGTGATTTAAGATGTAGTCGTCAAGGTTCATCTCCTGCATCCTAAACAAACTTATTTCTCACTGCCCGCTCCCTCTTTCAGCCCCTCAATGGCCAGACGGTAGCTGTCGAGTCCGAAACCGCAGATGACACCCTTGCAGGCACTGGAGATCATCGACTGATGGCGGAAGGGCTCACGCTGATGCACATTCGAGATATGAACCTCGATAACCGGGCATTTCAACGAGCGGATACAGTCGTGCAAAGCCACGCTGGTATGTGTGTAAGCACCGGCATTTAGCACGATTCCATCGAAAGAAAAGCCTACTTCCTGCATCTTATTGATCAGCTCGCCCTCCACATTGCTTTGGTAATAGCTGATCTCGAGGTCAGGATAACGGGCCTGCAACAGGGGCAGATACTCGTCGAACGACTGTTGTCCGTAGATTCCCGGCTCACGGGTTCCTAACAGATTCAGGTTTGGACCATTGATGATTTGTATTCTCATATTCTGCGAAAAATATTTTTTACCTTTTTACTTGATTACTTTTTTACCTTTTTCACTATCTTTGCACCGACAAAGATAAGTATTATTATGGAAACGGGCAAGAAAACCGATGCTAATATTTTGAAATCGTATCGCAGATACCTGCGATTGCAAAAGAATTACACCGAAAACACGCTCGATGCATACTTACGCGACGTGGAGAAGCTGCTGCTCTACCTCAATGGCGAGCAGAAGAATCCGCTCGATGCCACATTGGAAGACCTTCAGCACTTTGCCGCCAGCCTGCACGACATCGGCATCGGTCCGCGCTCGCAATGCCGGATACTGAGTGGTGTGCGCTCGTTCTACCGTTTCCTGCTGCTCGACGGCTATATCGACACCGATCCCACCGAACTGTTAGAGTCTCCCCAGATTGGCGACCACCTGCCGGAGGTGCTCACCGTGCAGGAAATCGATGCCATGGAGGCCGCCATCGACCTGTCAAAGCCCGAAGGACATCGCAACAGGGCCATCATCGAGGTTCTGTTCTCGTGCGGTTTGCGCGTCAGCGAGCTGGTCAACCTGCATCTGTCGGACCTGTATCTCGACGAAGGCTTCATCCGCGTGATGGGCAAAGGGCGCAAGGAACGGCTCGTCCCCATCTCACCCCGTGCCATCAAGGAACTGGGTTTATGGTTCGACGACCGCCGTCACATGCTGATTAAACGAGGCGAGGAGGACTATGTGTTCCTCAACCGACGCGGCAGTCACCTCACGCGCGTCATGATCCTTATTATGATTAAGCAACTGGCTGCCGATGCCGGCATACAAAAGACGGTCAGTCCGCACACCCTGCGCCACTCGTTTGCCACCAGCCTGCTGGAAGGCGGTGCCGACCTGCGCGCCATTCAGGCCATGCTAGGCCACGAGTCGATAGGCACCACCGAGATCTACACCCATATCGACACCACCCATCTGCGCGAGGAAATTCTGCAACACCACCCGAGAAACATCAAGTATACAGACTGATAAAAGGATAAAATAAGCTAAAATTTATCGCAAAACGATAAATTTTTATTGCTTTTCTTTGATATTTCCTAATTCTTTTATATCTTTGCAGTCGTAAAAACATACTTTCTCGTTAACAAAGAATAGTAAAGGATTATGAAAATATTAGGAATTGATTGTCATCAGGCCTGGGAACAAAGGCACAACGCCCTGGGACGGGCCATGCTCGTGATGCTCATCTATAGCGTAATCAGCATTGTGTTTGCCGCTGGCATTCTAGTTTGGAAGATAGGCGGCGGTTTTGCTCCAGGCACCACAGCGCTGCAAGGCTCGCAACACGGATGGGCCTACGGGGCTATGTTGATATGGGGAGTTCTGGGTTTCCTGTTGGTGAGAAGTTTCCTACGTCAGGGTGTCTTCACAGAGACCAGCGCCCTGCTGCTCATGGTTTTGGGCGCGACAATGATCCCGCTGCCCGTTGTCTACGGCATTTTCTCCGACGGAAGCGGGGTGGTTGAGTATTGCACTGTGATTGGCTACGGCTTTATAGGCGTGCTCATCCTGCTCATCTCCGAGGTGATGCGGATGGCCATCAAGATGCGCGAAGAGAACGATCTGACTATTTAGTTGTTGGAAGGTGGAAGGTTTAAATGTAGAAATTAAAAAATGACACAACTCGAGGATTTCAAAACCAAGGAATTCAAAACCAAAGAGACTGCCCCAACAGGCGGTATGAAGTCGGCACTAAGATCGATGAGGGAGCGCTGCATCTTATGGGGCGGCATGGCCTTTCTGTTCGTTGTGGCCTGCATATTAGATTATATAAAAGGTGAGCCGCTGCCTGGCTGGCGGATGATTACCTGGCAAATACTTGCCTTCGCGCTCATCATGTTCTGCTGCTGGAAGATGTGGAAACTGATGAAAAATGTGCGCCGGCAGGAGATTTTCACCTCGCAGAATGCCAGCATCATAGAAAGTGTCGGCACGATGATAGACGTATTCGGTCTCACCACCATCATTATGGGCAGGTGGCTTGACGACACTTATCTCCCGATGGCCATCATCATGATACTCTCCGGCGTGTTCATCCAGTTTGTGAGTCATCTCATCCATGCCGGCATCGCCATACGGGAAGAACAAGATCTGACAGTTTGAAAGGTATCAGCATAATCAAAGAAAGATGGGAAGAATCGTAGTGAATTTAGATGTTGAGATGGCCAAGCGGAAGATTTCGCTGGGCGAGCTGGCCGAGAGGGTAGGTCTGACGCAGGCCAACCTCTCCATCTTGAAGACGGGTAAGGCCAAAGCCATACGCTTTACTACGCTTGAGGCCATCTGCCGCGAACTGGGTTGTCAGCCTGGCGATATTCTTGAATATAGGGAGGAGTGAATGAATAGATAAGAGTGAAAAGTTAGGAGTTAGGATGTAGTAATTAAGGAAAAAACACCATAAAAAGAGGGTATGAAACAAATACTGATGTTAATGACACTTAAAAATCAATATTTGTTGTAGCAATTTAGCTACTTTTGTCGTCAAAAAGCGTAGTAATACCAGAATATCATATTTACATAAAAAAATGAAACACTTACAGAAAACACTCATTGCAGCATTATTGCTGTTTGTGGCCCAGGTGGCCATGGCTCAAATGATGATGTCCTTGCCCGTTGACAAAGACGTCAGAATAGGCAAGCTCGACAACGGACTTACCTATTACATTCGTTACAACAACTGGCCCGAGAACCGTGCCGAGTTCTTTATTGCCCAGCGTGTCGGCTCTATTCAGGAGAACGACGACCAGCGCGGTCTGGCCCATTTCCTGGAGCATATGTGCTTCAACGGCACCGAGAACTTCAAGGGCAACGAGGTGATTCGCTGGTGTGAGAGCATCGGTGTGCAGTTCGGTCAGGATCTGAACGCCTACACTTCGATTGACGAGACTGTCTACAACATCTCCAATGTGCCCACTACCCGCCAGAGTGCCCTCGACTCTTGTCTGCTTATCCTGCACGACTGGGCAGACGGTCTGATTCTCGATCCTGAGGAGATTGACAAGGAACGCGGCGTTATCCATGAGGAATGGCGCTTGCGCACAAGCCCGCAGATGCGTATGCTTGAGCGTTGCCTACCTAAACTCTATCCAAACAGTAAGTACGGACACCGTATGCCTATCGGACTGATGGAGATTGTTGATAATTTCAAGCCCCAAACCCTACGCGACTATTATGAGAAATGGTATCGTCCCGACAACCAGGCTATCGTTGTTGTCGGCGATGTGAATGTCGACGACATTGAGAAGAAGATCAAAGACATCTTCGGAAAGATCAAGATGCCAGAGAATCCAGCACCTGTTGTTCCTGAAGCCGTTCCCGACAATGCCGAGCCCATCTTTGTGATTGACAAGGACAAGGAACAGCCTACCAACGGTATTGAGCTGGTCATCAAGCACGATGCCTTCCCCGACTCACTGAAGAATACGCCCGTCTTCCTGATTTCCAACTTCATAAAGTCGGCTGCCATGAACATGCTCAACGCCCGTCTGGCCGAGTATGCTGAGAAGCCCGAATGTCCTTTCGTCGGAGCTCAGGCTGCTGACGGCAACTTCCTGTTCGCAAAGACCAAGGGAGCTATCGACTTGAGCGCTTCTCCTAAGGATGGAAAGATTGAGGCTTCACTGGCCGCTCTGTTGCGAGAGGCCCGCCGTGCCGCTGAGTTCGGATTCACTGCTACTGAATATGAGCGCGTGAAGGCCAACTACATCAGCTCTCTTGACAAGGCATATAGCAACAAAGACAAGCGCTACAGCCGTCAGTTTGTCAACGAGTATGTTCGTCATTTCCTTGAGAAGAATCCTATTCCTTCGTTCGACGACGAGTATATGATGATGAAGCAGATCATTCCTGCTATTCCCCTGGATGCCATCAACGAGGTGATGAAGGAGTATGTTCCTGCCAACGACTCTAATATCGTAGTCATTTCGTTCCTCAACGAGAAGGAAGGCAACGTGTATCCCACAGAGGCCAGTCTTAAGAAAGCACTTGCCGAGGCCCGTGCCGAAAAGCTGGAGGCTTATGTCGACAATGTGAAGAACGAGCCCATCATGACCACTATGCCTAAGAAGGGCAGCGTGAAGAGCGAGAAGATGTCCGACAAGTTCGACTATAAGATCTACACTCTCTCGAATGGTGTGAAAGTATATGCCAAGAAGACCGACTTCAAGAAAGACCAGGTTATCCTCACAGCTGTAGGTAAGGGCGGTTCTACCCTTTACGGCGAGAACGACTATGTCAATATGAATGTCTTCGACGATGTCGTTGAGGCAAGTGGACTTGGCAACTTCTCGAACACCGAACTGCGCAAGGCCCTGGCCGGAAAGATTGCCAGCGCATCGATGAAGATGGACGAGCGCTACCAGAGCATCAGCGGCAGCTCGACACCGAAGGATATGGAAACCATGTTCCAACTGTTCTATCTCTACTTCACCAACATTGCGAAGGACCAGAAGTCGTTCGACAATCTGATGAGCAACTATGAACTGCAGCTGAAGAACAAGGCCCTCTCGCCCGATGCCGCCTTCAGCGACTCTGTCACCGTGACACTCTACGAGCACAACAAGCGTCAGATGCCAATGGTGCTTAGCGACCTGAAGAAAGTGAACTACGACCGCATCCTGCAGATTGCCAAGGAGCGCACGGCCAATGCTGGTGCCTACGAGTTCAGCATCATCGGTAACTTCGACGAGGCTCAGCTACGCCAGCTGCTCGAGCAGTACGTGGCATCACTTCCCGTACAGAAGAAGATTCAGCAGGGTACTCGCACACCGATTACCAACAAGAACGTCACCAACTCCTTCCGTCGCAAGATGGAGACAGCAAAGGCTACAAGCGTCATGCTGTGGAAGAACGAGAAAATGCCGTTCACACTGGAGAACAGCATCAAGGCCAGCATCGCCGGACAGGTGCTCAGCATGGTTTATCTGAAGAAGATTCGTGAGGAAGCCAGTGCAGCCTACTCTGTGAGTGCTGTTGGCCAGGCCAGCCGTAGCGACGACTTCCATGTGACCCTGCTGCAGGTACAGTGCCCGATGAAACCCGAGAAGAGCAACGAGGCTTTGAGCATCATGCGCAACGAGGTGCCCGCAATGGCCAAGCAGTGTGATGCCGACATGCTGAAGAAGGTGAAGGAGTACATGCTGAAGGATATCGACGACCAGGCTAAGACCAACAACTACTGGCTGGGCATCATGAACTCTCACCACAAGTATGGTCTCGATCTCCATACCGACTACAAGAAGGTTGTAGAGGCTCAGACTCCAGCTACCATCTGCGCATTCATCAGTGAGTTCCTCAAGAATGCCAACCTGGTAGAGATTACCATGCTCCCACAGGAGTAAGAGATACCTGTTTGCCTGTTGGCAATAAACAAGATGCCTGCCTGACGTTCATTTGTCAGGCAGGCATTCTTTCTGATAAGGTCCGCTCTACAAAGCAATTTTATTTCATTTGTACTCGCTTATTAGATAATTTCTTCACGCTCGAAGAAACAAACAAGTTATTTTCTTTCTCGCTTCATCAGAAATTTCGTACCTTTGCACCCTGTTAATATTATAAGGTATAAAGACATGGCATATTTATTCTCATCAGAATCAGTTTCAGAGGGCCATCCCGACAAGGTGGCCGACCAGATATCAGACGCATTGGTAGACCAGTTTCTGGCCTACGACGACAAGGCACGCTGTGCCATTGAGACTTTTGTAACTACCGGACAAGTAGTTATCATGGGCGAGGTGCGCTCGGAAGCATATATCGACTTGCAGACCATCGCACGCCGCACCATCAAACGCATCGGCTACACGAAGAGCGAATACCAGTTCGACGGCGACTCATGCGGTATCCTGACGGCTATTCATGAGCAGAGCGTCGACATCAACCGCGGTGTAGACCGTGAGGACGACGAGAACCAGGGAGCCGGCGACCAAGGCATGATGTTCGGTTATGCCACCAACGAGACAGAGAGTTATATGCCCGTCTCGCTCGACTTGGCACACCTGCTGATGCGCACACTGGCCGAGATTCGCAAAGAAGGCAAGGAGATGACTTACCTGCGTCCCGACTCGAAGAGCCAGGTAACCGTTGAGTACAGCGACGATGGTATCCCACAGCGTATCGACACCATCGTGGTCAGCACACAGCACGACGAGTTTGATCCCGACGACGAGAAGATGCTCGCCAGGATCAAGGCCGACGTCATCAACATTCTCATCCCACGCGTCAAAGCCAAGATTCACAGCCCGAAGGTACTGGCTTTGTTTGGCGACGATATTAAGTATTTTGTCAATCCGACAGGCAAGTTTGTGATTGGCGGTCCTCATGGCGACACCGGTCTGACCGGCAGAAAGATTATTGTCGACACCTATGGAGGCAAGGGCGCACACGGAGGCGGTGCCTTCTCGGGCAAGGACTCCAGCAAGGTAGACCGCTCGGCAGCCTATGCCGCACGCCACATTGCCAAGAATATGGTTGCCGCTGGTGTGGCCGATGAGATGCTGGTACAGGTGAGCTACGCCATTGGTGTGGCTGAGCCGGTGAATATCTATGTGAACACCTACGGCCGCAGCCACGTACAGATGACCGACGGAGAGATCGCCCGTCGCATTGGAAAGCTCTTCGACTTGCGCCCGAAGGCCATCGAGCGTTCCCTGAAGCTCCGCCAGCCGATTTTCGTTGAGACTGCCGCCTACGGCCATATGGGCCGCGAGCCGAAAGTGGTCAAGAAAGTGTTTACCAGCCATTACCATCCCACCCGCGAGATAGAAGTGGAGCTCTTCACATGGGAGAAGCTGGATCGCGTAGACGATATCAAGCAGGAATTCGGACTCTAGGATGACCATTCAGCAGGCAGACTCTACGGTTGTTCAGCAGCCTCAGGCTGTTGAGGAGGTCGGAACCACCAGTCCCGTCCAAACCGAAGTGCGCCCGGCAAAGCCCCGGTATCCTTATCAGGTGCTGCGCCAACTGCCTGCCAATGCCACTCCCGCCCAACAAGACTCCGCCATTCAGGCCACATTCCAGCCTGAGGTTATCCAGCGAAGCACACGCCCCGACACCCTTCACATCCCCGGCTTCGGTAAAGGCAAGGACTACCGTGATGTGAGTCTGCCGCAATACTATCGTGAGACCTTTTTCGCCAACGACTCGTTGCTCCATCCCGAACTGACAGCCGGCCGCTATGGCGTTGCCGGTGACCCTGTCCCTTATACCGTTCGCAACGACAATGTGATTACAGGCCTGCTCTTAGGATGCTTTATCCTCGCCTTATTGTCATTTGCGCGTACCGGCGGCATCCTGCTTCGTCAGGCTAAGGATTTCTTTTTCGCTCCTAAGATTGGAACAACTACGGTGAGCGAGACCACAGGCGAGTTCCGTTTCCAGTCGTTCCTGGTGCTGCAGACATGCCTGCTGCTGGCTCTGTTGTCTTTCTTCTATGCCAACGGTTACATCTCCGAGACTTATGTGCTGGCCTCACAATACCAGCTCATCGGCATTTACTTTGCTGTGATACTCGGTTACGTGTTACTGAAGATGATTCTTTTCAGCTGTATCAACTGGGTGTTTTTCGAGCGTAAAAAAATCGGACAATGGTCACAGTTTATGTTGTTTATTTTCTCTATCGAGGGCATCCTACTGTTTCCCGTGGTCGTTTTGCAAGTCTACTTCGATATCGGTCTTAAAAACACCCTTGTCGTATCACTGATTATCATAATTTTGTTAAAAATATTGTCATTCTACAAGTGCTTCGACATCTTTTTTAAGAGAACTAGTGTCTTTTTGCAAATAATTTTGTACTTTTGTGCGCTCGAAATCTTACCACTACTCTCTTTAGGGGCAGTTTTGGTGATGATAGGCAACGAATTAAAAATAAATTATTAGGACACCTATGATAAAAAAGATTTTGATATCGCAGCCCAAGCCGGCAAGTGAGAAGTCACCTTACTACGATATCGCAAAGGAGTTTGGCGTAGAACTGGTCTTTCGCCCGTTCATAAAGGTTGAAGGATTGTCAGCCAAAGATTTTCGTCAACAAAAAATCAGCATCCTGAACCATACCGCTATTGTGTTTACTTCCCGTCATGCCATCGACAATTTCTTCAAGTTGGCAAAGGAGATGCGTATCACAATCCCTGAGGACATGAAATATTTCTGCGTGACAGAGACCATTGCCCTGTACATCCAGAAGTATGTTCAGTACCGCAAGCGCAAGGTGTTCTACGGCTCTACCGGTAAGATTCAAGACCTGATTCCCACGATGGTAAAGCATAAGACCGAGAAATACCTCATTCCCATGAGTGATGTCCACGACGACACCGTGAAGAATCTGCTCGACGCCAAGAAGCTGCACCACACCGAGTGCGTGATGTACCGTACCGTCAGCAACGACTTTACCGACGAGGAAGTGAAGGCTTTCGACTACAACATGGCCATCTTCTTCAGTCCGGCGGGCATCAGCGCATTCACCAAGAATTTCTCCGACGACATCAAAGAGAAGGTGGCTGTAGGTACCTTCGGCCCCTCAACGGCGAAGGCTGCCCGCGATGCCGGTCTGCGTCTCGACCTGGAGGCACCCACGGTTGAGTGCCCTTCGATGACATCTGCCCTGAAGGCCTACCTGAAAGGTCTTTAATCTTCGTGCCGATGATGCCTGCGAGCGCAGCCTGCACCCTTACCCGCGATGAGCGTCTGAAGAGCGAACTGCTCATCGACCGTCTGTTCAACGGAGGCGGAAGCCGCAGCATGTCGGCCTATCCCCTGCGACTTGTCTATATGACCCTCGATACTGAGGAGCACGACGAGGTGAACAGCATCCTGGTGAGTGTGCCGAAACGCTTCCTCAAGCACGCTGTCGACCGCAACCGTGTAAAGCGCCAGGTGCGCGAGGCTTACCGAAAGAACAAGCATCTGCTGCAGGCGAGAGAGGGGAAACGAGTGCTGATGGCATTCATCTGGCAGGACGCCAGACTGCACGATTCGGCAGCCGTTGAGCGTAAGGTACAGAATCTGCTTACACGGTTGAACGAGCGCTTATGAGGCTGATAGAGACTACTTGGGAAGTTGTACGGACGGTTGTCCACTGGTTGTCGATGGCTGTTGTGGCACTCTTACTGTTGCCGATATGGGTTTATCAAAAAGCCATCAGCCCTTACACACCACCCTCATGCCGATTCACACCCACCTGTTCGGAATATGCCCGCCAAGCATTAATCAAGCACGGACCTGTAAAAGGTCTCTGGCTGGCCGTCAGGCGGATACTCAGATGTCACCCTTGGGGCGGCTCCGGTTACGACCCCGTACCGTGAGAGAGATTTAAATACCCGTCTATCTGACAGGCTACATTAGAAAAAATAGAATACAAGGAATATGAGAAAGAATTTTGTTGAAGAACTCCGCTGGCGCGGAATGCTGGCACAGATGATGCCAGGAACCGAAGAACTCCTGCAGAAGGAGATGGTTACAGCTTACCTGGGCACAGACCCGACTGCCGACTCATTGCACATCGGCCACCTGTGCGGCATCATGATGCTCCGCCATCTGCAGCGTTGCGGCCATAAGCCCATTCTCCTTGTTGGCGGTGCCACAGGTATGATTGGCGACCCCTCGGGAAAAAGCCAGGAGCGTAACCTGCTGAACGACGAGACTTTGCGTCACAATCAGGAGTGCATCAAGCGACAAGTTGCCAAATTCCTCGACTTCGAGTCGACCGACGCCAACGCAGCCATGATGGTGAACAACTACGACTGGATGAAGGATTTCACCTTCCTCGATTTCGCCCGCGAGGTGGGAAAGCACATCACCGTGAACTATATGATGGCTAAGGACAGCGTTCAGCAGCGTCTAAACGGTACAGCCCGCGACGGTCTCTCCTTCACCGAATTCACCTACCAGCTGCTTCAAGGCTACGATTTCCTGTATCTATACCAACATTACGGCGTGAAACTGCAGTTAGGCGGTAACGACCAGTGGGGCAATATGACTACTGGTACGGAGCTCATCCGCCGCACACTGGGCAACGAGGTGGAGACATTCGCCCTCACCTGCCCGCTCATCACCAAGAGCGACGGCAAGAAGTTCGGCAAGACCGAGAGCGGTAACATCTGGCTCGACCCGCAGCGCACCACGCCGTATAAGTTCTATCAGTTCTGGCTCAACGTCTCCGACGAGGATGCCGAGCGCTACATCAAAATCTTCACGTCGCTCGACAAAGAGACCATCGACGCGCTCATCGAGGAGCACCGGACCGATCCCGGCCGCCGCACATTGCAGCGCCGCCTGGCTGAGGAGGTTACTGTCATGGTGCATTCTCAAGAGGCTCTCGACGCAGCCATCGAGGCCAGCAGCATCCTGTTCGGCAAATCGACCAAGGAAGCGCTCGAGCGTCTCGACGAGCAGACATTCCTCGACGTATTTGAGGGTGTCGAGCACTACGAGATCGACCGCGACCAGCTGGGCCAGCCCGCTATCGAGCTGCTCACGACCGTGGCTTCCGTGTTCCCCTCGAAGGGCGAGATGCGCAAGATGGTGCAGGGCGGTGGTGTAAGCCT
>JAEEGI010001553.1_pt1 | contig 57098 bp, 56 predicted proteins | sample 8958751 | NCBI WGS metagenome assembly JAEEGI01 (sample SAMN16246545, study PRJNA631951) | gut metagenome | biome: gut microbiome; feature: rumen; material: KS-attached | host: Bos | place: Iran: Karaj | collected 2018-10
GTCCGGCATATACGAATAACTTCTTGTACATTTCTCTTCCTAAAGGTCCTTTGGGAAGCATACCGATTACTGCATGCTCGATTACTTCTTCGGGATGTTTAGCGAGTTTCTCTTTGAGAGAAACGATCTTCTCACCGCCTACGTAATCGGAGTGGCTGAAGTATGTCTTCTGCTCCATCTTCTTACCTGTAACCTGAATTTTCTCTGCGTTGATGATGATTACATAATCACCTGTATCGATGTGAGGAGTAAAGGTGGGTTTGTTCTTTCCTCTTAACACCTTAGCAACCTCGCTAGCTAAACGGCCGAGTGTCTGGCCTTCAGCATCTACTACATACCATTTTCTCTCAATGGTAGCAGGGCTTGCCATATAAGATTTCATTTTTAATATCCTCCATTAGTCTGACCCAGAAACGGTCTCCATCCACCGTTTTAGGGTTTTTACATTTATTGTCAAACCGTCGGATGTCCGGGCCGCCGGTCAACTTTTCACTCAATTCTTCGAACTATCGGGCTAACAATAGTCGAAGACTCGCACGAAACATTATACAAAAAGTGCACTTTGGTGTCAACATAAATTTCCCTGTATTTATATAATATTCTTAACGTATACAAGATGATGTATTCGCACAAAACAAATCCCCCAATCTTTCTGACCGGGGGATTTTGAAATATTGTAAATTGTATTTTCTATTATTCAGCAGGCTGATCTGATGTACAGTGAGGACACTTTGTAGCTTCGATATTGATTTCGCTCTTGCAGAAAGGACAAATCTTAGTAGTGGGAGCTGCTGCCTCTTCTTCCTCTTTATCCTTTTTAAGCTTAGCTGCTGCTGCCTCTGCTGCCTTTGTAGCGGTATTGATAGCTTTAAGCATGATGAAAAGAATAACTGCTAAAATAAGGAAATTAATTACTGCTGTAATAAATCCGCCGTAGTTAATCGATAAAGCAAGTGCTGCCTCTGAATCAAGTCCTGAGTAATCTACCCAGGGAAGTTTGATTGCACCTGCAACTTCTGCGCCGCCGACACTGTTAATCAAAGGATTGATAAAGCAGGTTGTAAGTGCTGTAACGATTGCGGAGAATGCGCCGCCGATGATAACACCGATAGCCATATCCATTACATTGCCCTTTAATGCAAATTCCTTAAATTCTTTTAAAAGTTTCATAATCTTTCCTCCTTGTATTTAAGATGAAAATTATTTACCGATATTTATGCCGAACTGATTCAGGAAATTATTCATTCCGTCGCCTATACGCTTCATAAACTGGGCAGCATCATCTATTTTCTCAAGCGTAGTATTCAGCTTGTCGACATCTATTCCGTTAAGTACTTTGCTGAATCCGTCGAAATCCAGCTTGCCGATTGCATCGAGTGTTTCGTTAATCTTAAATACGTCCACCGCGTTGTTTAAAGTCGAGATGGTTTTGTTTAATCCCTCGACATCTATTCCGTTTAAAACCTCGAGGGCCGGCTCAAGCATATTGGCAAAGTTTCTTATCTGAACTCCGAGATATATCGTTCCCACAAGGTTTCCGATTAACAGGAAAAATACCAGTATCAGAATGACTCTGTCAATTATCTGACCAACATAAATGCTTTTTAGTCTTTTAGAATCTTTTTCATCCATAACTTAACCCCCGTTTGTTCTGCTTTCGTGGCAGGTGAAATAAATTATCTGGTAATCCTCCGAAACCCTGTCAAGCACTTTCATGGCTCCCGAGAGATTGCTCTCGTCGTAGTTTACGAAAGGATCGTCCAGAATTACAAAAGGTTTTTCTTTCTGATACATTGCATCAATAAGTGCAAGTCTTAAACAGAAATCCGTTACTTCCTGAAGACCAAGGCTTAAATCGCTTATGCGGCGCTGCATGCCTTCTTCGGTCTTGGTAAGGTTTAAATCGGTATCGATTCTGAAACTGTCTGTATCTTCCTCTTCAAAATACTCCGAATACTTTTTGAAGCCTTCCATAGTCGGTCCGGTATATTTTAAGGAAAGCTCGTTCTTGGCCTTGGTAAGAAATTCTAAAGTCTTTTGCATCAGAGCATAGTCTTTTTCGTACTCCTCGAGCTTCTCTTTGTCCTCGTCGATCTTAACGCCCAATCCTAAAAGAGAATCACGTTCTTCCTGTCTCTCCTCAAGACGTTTTCTGAAATTAAGGAGAGCATCGGACTCTTTATCAATCTCTTCTTCAAGCTCCGAAACTTCGTCTCTTAAGTCATCAATATCGGGCAAATCTTCAGGCAATTCCTTACATATCTCTGTTATATCATTTTCCGACTCAAATTGCACTAAAATATTCTTTTTTCTTTCGCTTTCTTCCATTGAAGAAACGAACCTGACGGACTTCTTCTGATACTCATCGAGCTGCTCGTCGTTTGCATCGCTTCCGCTCTTTCCTATCAGGGCATAAAATTCGTTTACTTCGCTCTCGTTCTTTTCATATTCTGCCCGGCATTTTTCGAAAGTTTCGATTTTCTTTTTGCCCTCTGTATAAACCTTTACGTCTTCATACAGGTTAACCAAATCGTCGGTCACGGTATTTTCGTTGAAAGGCACTTTGTATTTGTCCAAGAAGTTTTTAACCTGGTTGTTGGCAAAGAGAATGTCGTCCCTTCCGGACTTAATGACATTTCTCGCAAAATGTGAAGAATCGACACGCGAAATCGCCTCATCCTTTGTAATATCCGTATCGCGCTTTAGGTTAAACTCGCCCTTCTTAAAGAGTCTCATGACCAAAATCAAAATTACGAATATTAATCCTAAAAAAAACGCAGCCACTTCGGGAATAAGAATAAACGAATCACGCATGCCTCTTATTCCGAGTACCGTAAAGAAAATAGCCGTGCCAAAGAAAAGAAGTGCAAGGATTAAAAAGATTACAAGCTTCGTCTTTCTCTTTTTCTCGCTTAAACGGAAAGCCTCGAGGCCTTTCTCGTATTTATCCTTCTGCTCTTCTTTCTGTTGTTCGATGAATTCTTCTGCTTCGTTATTTAAGGCATTTTCCCTGCCTAAAATATCATGCTTTTTGGTCTGGGTTTCGTTCCAGAGAGAAATATATTTTTTAACCTCTTCTTCGCTGCAGGTTCCGTTTTTAAATTTGTCTTCAAGCGTATTCCACTTTTCGTCTTTGACAACAGTATTTTCTCTCATCTCTTCTTTGAGATGTTTCATCTTAATGCCCTTGTCTCTGACTGCGTTGATATCGGAAAGAGGGGGAACGTGGCCTGCGAAGAAATCAAATATCTCATCAGTCTTCTGACGGCTTTCCTCGTACTCTTTTTTAAGCGAATCATACATTTTTTTCTTCGCTTTTATGGAATCCGCTTTCATTACTTCAGATTCTTTTCTTTTAAGATCTTTAATCTTTCGGCGGTCGTTGTCGATTCTCTCTGTCTGTGCCATTATCTGGCCCTCAAGAATATCCGTGGCTTTTTCGGTATCTTCCAGACTTCTGAAGCGGTTGTTCTCTTCCGAGAGTTCAATCTGAAGGCATTTGATTTTCCCAGGTTTTCTGTCGGGAGAATACTCGTTTAATTTCTTTTCAAATCTTGCACACGCGGTATCGAAATTGTTAATATCGTCTGTCGCATCGGTAAGATTGCCTAATTTTGCTCTGATTGAATCGGTCACGGAACCGTCGTTTTTCTGCAAATCGGGCGATGCGATATAAGCGGTCCTGAAAAAAGAATCCTTATCAATTCCGAAAATACTGTTGCCTAAGGACTTCTTTTCAAATGCATTGCTTATAGCATTGGACGGAAGTTCCCTGACTTCAAACGAATCACTCGCATCGTTCCTGCCAAAGGTCCTCGATACTTCGTATTCTTTGCCCGCATATTCGAAAGTAATGCTTCCTCCGTAAATGCCGTTGTTCCAGGGGCGGAATTTTTCTCTTTCTTTATCCTTCAGGCTCTTTTTATTCTCATCTTCAAAGCCGTAAAGCATAACTTTAATAAACGAAGCCAGCGTGCTCTTGCCGAAGCCGTTGTCTTCGCAGAACACATTGAGTCCGTCATTAAAATCAAATCTTTCATCATGGATTTTTCCGAATCCGGAAACATAACAGGAAATCAGTTTCATTGTATAATCTCCTCTCCGGAAAGCGCTCTAAGTCCCATGCGTACTATCTGTCCCTTGGTCTCTTCGTCTATTTCGTCAGACTCTTCGACCAGGCGGATAAAGAAGCCCTTCAAAGATTCGTCAAGCGCGTACTTTCTAAAATCAACGCTCACACGGCTTTCGTTTTTGGCTTTTACGAAAAAGTAATCATCCATCACGGCCGTTGCAATTAAGTTCTCATTTACCTCAGCGTTCTCATCGACATTTCCGATTAAGCGGATTTTTATCATGTCTCTTTCGCTGTATCTTTTTTCTAAAAGATCTCTTTTAACCTTTTCTATGATTTCGCCCGAATTGTCGAGTCCTGAAATATCCACATCCACCGTGTGAAGTTTTCTGAATGCAAAATCAACGAACGAAGGAATGATATCTCCCTTTTCTTCATCTACGTCTAAAAGAACAAAGCCGTGGTCTCCGCACTCGTCAAACCCCCTGCCCTCAAGACAGCCGGGATAACAGTATATGCCTCTTGAATCAAGAGTTTTAAGTTTGTACTCATGCACATGTCCGAGCGCAAGATAGTCTATGCCCCTGCCTCGAAGCTCCGATATCGGAACCGTTTCGGTCTTGTCTTTCCCTTTATACTCATTCTCCTGACCATGAAGCGTAACGATGTTTATATCATTAAAATCTGCGGTAAAAAGTTTCATGAGTGAGGAAACATTGTCGTTAAATTCCGCACCGTAAAGTTTTATCTTTTTACCGGTCGATGCAGGATTTAATACATATGATGTCCACTCATCCTCGAACATGTGGAAGTTCGCGGGAACATCTCCGTTGCCTTTTATGAAGCTGATAAAACTTTCCCTGTCATGATTGCCGCGAAGATAATAAAAATCTATGTCTTTGTATTTGTTTATCTGTGTAAGAACGATGCTTGCAACTTTTTTGGCCACACTCTTCGTGTCAAAAAGATCGCCGGCGATAATAATCGCCTTTACGCCAAGGTCTGAAGCAGACTCGCAAAGGCGTGCGAAATTAAGAGTAAGTTCGTCTTTACGCCTACTAGCTTTTTCGCCCTCTAAATGTGTTTTCATCGACGAATCAAGATGTAAATCCGCCGTGTGGATAATCTTCATTTTTTTCTCCGTTTTTTTCTTTCGGACCTTTTGTCCGCACACGTTTAATTATACCATAGCCCATAGCGAAAAAATATATATTTCTTGTTCTTGAAAAAAGAAAGATACTCATCTAAAATTTTGTATGTAGATGAGGAAATCAATATGAAAAAGACTTTTGACGACGATTTTAATCTGAGTGTTATCGCCGAGAGCGGCCAGTGCTTCAGATTTAACAGAATAGATGAAAATACATACAAAGTGGTTGCCCACGGAAAAGTGTTGATTATAAAAGAAATGGGCGAAAACACTTTTGATTTTGACTGCTCTTCGGATGATTTTAAAAAGATATGGCATAAATATTTCGACCTTGATACAAACTATTCATCCATCCGAAAGTCCGTAAAAGACAATGCCTTTTTATGTGCCTGTGCAGAGCAATCCGTAGGTATGCGAATATTAAATCAGGATAAATGGGAAATGGTCGTTTCTTTTATCATCTCTCAAAGAAAAAGTATTCCCGCAATAAAGACTTCGATTGAAAGACTCTGCGAACTCTGTGGCGATAAGATCGATGATGAAAATTATGCATTTCCTACACCTGTGCAGATACTTTCCGCTGATGCGGATAAACTGGCCGGTTGCGGTCTCGGTTACAGACTGCCTTATATCCGCCTCGCCGCAGAGGTTTTCTATTCTGAGCCCGCGATATTAAAACGTCTCGATAAACTCTCCGATGAGAAGCTTTTGGAAGAATTAAAAAAGATGCAGGGTGTCGGCGACAAAGTCGCTTCCTGCATCGCTTTATTTGGTTTTCACCGTCTCAATTTCTTCCCCAAGGACGTATGGATTAACCGTGCCCTCGATGAGCACTTCCCTAACGGTTTCAATTTCACTGCATATGCTCCTTACAACGGAGTCATCCAGCAATATATGTTCTATGCCTACAGAAATGCCAATCGGTAGGTAACTAAACAGAAAACATTTTATATGGTTTAAAGTAATCTTTACTCTCGTCGTATTCATATACGGCGCAGAAATCACCTTGTGAATTATAAACCTTGTATCTTTCTTTGTCCGAAGGCCTTGACTCGTCGACAAGTGATTTTACGTTGGTTCTTAGTAAAGGGTTGCCATTATCAATTATTCTTGCAGATTCCTGTAATACATACAATGATGGAAGGTCCTTGAACACTTCTTCGGTCTTAAGAATAAATTTATCAATTTTACCTTCTTTAGCCAATGCTTCAATATCTGACAACTTAAGCGAATCCTTTTCTTCAAAGAAAGAAACCTTGGTTCTTTTAAGATGGTCCATGCACCCGCCGCATCCAAGTTTTTCGCCGATATCCCTGCAAAGAGATCTGATATATGTTCCCTTCGAGCAATGAACCGTGAATGTTACATACGGAATGTTAATCTCTTTTATGTCGATGCGGAATATTTCAATATCTCTTGCTTCACGCTCTATTACTTTTCCTTCTCTTGCAAGTTCATAAAGTTTCTTGCCGTCTTTTTTAAGAGCGGAATACATAGGCGGAATCTGCTTGATATCTCCTAAAAAAGATTTAATTGCCTCAACGATTTCTTCTTCGCTGCAATCAACATCCTTTTTCTCCAATACGGTTCCGGTTGTATCTTCCGTGTCGGTCGTCACTCCAAGCAGCATTCTACACTCGTATTCCTTATCCTTATCTTCAAGAAATGTACAAAGTTTCGTGGCATTTCCAAGGCACACCATAAGCACTCCCTCGGCTGCGGGGTCGAGCGTTCCTGTATGTCCTATTTTCTTTTGTTTTAATATACCTCTTAGCACCGCCACCGCATCCATAGAAGTGAAGCCTGGCTCCTTGTATACATTTATCAGTCCGTTGTACATTGTGTATCTTTAATCCTTAATTATATTTCTTTTTAATAGGAATCCACAGCTCGCAGAATATATCCGGTCTGGTACCGTCGAAGTAAAGTTCGTAATCAGTCTCTTCTGAAGCCTCGTAGCCCATCTGAGGCAGAAACTCCTTATAAAACTTAGTCCAGGTCTTCGCGATACAGTCGCCGTCTTCTCCCACACATTCAAAGACTACATATGTTCCGGGATTAACGTTCCAAATGCTAAAGCCCTTCTTCTCCAAATCCTCTTCATCGAACTCTGCGGTATCCTCGTCGACAATGATTCCGATGCCGTATTCGAAGGTATCCTTTCCTTCCTGTGTAGGACTGCAAAGACCATAAAGGTCACGCTTTCCATCTTCTCTTAACATCCAGATTGGAGAAAGCATCTGTTTGCTGTTACACTCTCCCCAAAAATCAGCCACTTCGTGGTTTGCTTCGTCGTTAATTATCTCGTTACTGAACTCTCTTACCAGAGCAATAAATTTCTTTTCTTTTGTTTGAACTATACGGTAATCCATACTCTTACCACCTTTCACAGATAATGTAATCGTAAGCGGATTGAAAAGCGTCAGTTTGCCGGCTTCTTCTCTGGCTGTTTTAGGAGCGACACCATGAAACCTCGTAAAAGCTTTCGTAAAACTTTCCGGTGTTTCGTAGCCATACTTCAACGCCAAATCAGTGATTTTTGCATCGGTCTCCACAAGTTCTCTTCCCGCCAGTGACAAACGGCGGTTTCTTATATATGCGTTGGCCGTTAAGCCCGTCACGAAACTGAAAGCTCTGTGAAACTCGTAGCTCGACGTGTGCACCTGCTTCGCTACGTCTTCATAGTTAATCTCCTCGAGAAGATGCTCTTCCATATACGTGATAGCTGTTTGTAATGCTTCAATCCATTCCATGCTTTCGTCCTCCTGCTTACACGTCCATTATGGACGAAATCCGTAAAAGGTACATTTCCTCGTTTGCGAAGTTTTGTCAGGTAACTTTTAGTTATCCATCTCATATGTATTTTATGAGAAAATACTTGGTTAAATTTTCGTCTTTGTTTTCACGCACATATTCCACTTCGTATCCGAGTTTTTTGTAAAACTCAAGAGCCTGGAATCCGTAAGTCGTAAGATTAATCTGCTCTCTGTTATCGTCTTTGAAAGCCTCTTCCACTGCCCCAACAAGCATGGAACCGACACCGGATTTGCGATACTCTTCCAAGACAATCAGATCTCCGATATGGACCTCTTTGTAATAGGCATGCCCCTGGATAGCACCAGCTATTTTATCTCCGTCTTTTGCCACAAAGCAGTAGCTGACATAAGCCGTATCTATACCTTTTTTCAAGGCAAATTTAGTGAATTCTTCACCTACAAGTTCTCCGATTACTCCGTCTTCGTCTTCGGTTCGTTCAATTATAAAAGACATATCTGCTATTCCATCCTCATTAAATGCTACTCTAATAATCTTACTATTTTCTAATTCTCGTAAAAAATTTGCTGAAAGGAGATTCTTTTTTCTTTGATATGGTTGCTCCCATATCCTGCAATCTTTCCGCAACTTCATCCACAAACTTATCTACATCAATAAAACGATCTTTGCCTTTATATACAAGATTCATCTTGGGTGGCTCGCAGTAAAGCATTTTGTTAAATATATCTATATCATCAGGATACTTTGTAACGACTTTTCCGTGCTGAAAATTATGTTCTTTCTGCCAAATGGCAAGTTCCTGACAGAAGTTCTTTTGATCCGGCATTTGAACCTTTCCTTCCAATTCTCCATCGTATACCCAGTGAATCAAATTGTAGACAGCATGTGCTTCGATGCAGAACCCTTTATTGAATGGTGTCATTCCAAAATCTTTGCGCTTCACATGAGCTTTGCACAATTCGTTTAAGTCGTTTTCAAGTGATACAGTATCTTTCAATGCAATATCCCTAAAACAACTCAAATATGCTTTGTCAAATCCGTTTAACTTCTGTCCGAGCTTCTTTTCAGCTTGAGCAAGACCCTCATCGAGAAAGGTTTGATTCCGATACCATATTCCCATAAAAGTATTGACTATAGCCGTTCCGGAAACTGAACCCTTAGCAAGACCATTCTCTTCCGGTAATATTAGTTTTATTCTGTCCGGCATATTTGCTGCAAGAAGTTCAGGCATTATTCTGTAGCTGTAATATGTATGATCCGTTCCCGGACTAAATACATTAGTTATTTCTGCCATCTGAGCATTCTCATAAAGAACATCGTTAAGATATTCCATATCTACTTTTTTAAACGCCAGATATAATTTCAATAAAGCATCCTTGTACATTCCCAAAAGACATTTCGCTTTAAGTTTATATTCCTTATCATCAGAACATACAAGATCCATCTCGCGACGTTTGTCGGCAAAAGTTTCTTCAAGCGAAAGCGGATAAATGTCTGCTCTCTGCTGATTTAGTTTCTCATATTCTTCAACTAGTTTTTTATAATCGTTTTCTTTCAATTTTTTTACCTTTTTTAGATGTCCGCGGAACTTCTCTTCATCAAATTGAAATGAATCCAGTTTCATAAGCATTTCGTCGCAGCCACCAACAGTGGAAAAGCCGTTCTTTTCAAAATAATTTACAAACTATCTTTTAGAATCTTCACTACCTCATCCCTTGTGAGCACTTTATAACCGCCCTCAAGAATAAAAGTACCATCAGCGATACCCTCAATCATGTCTTCTGTAGCACCAAGTTCTGAAAGATTCATAGCTACTCCGATTTTTCTCATCCATTCTTCCATAGCCTTAAGTCCTTCGCCCGCTACCTCTTCGTCTGTTTTGCCGTCAGCACTTATTCCCCAAACTTCCATCGCAAATCTCTTAAATTTCTTAAGTCCATAGGGCATAATGTATCTGTAATAAGGCAAAGATACTGCAGAAAGAGTCATTCCATGTGTTGCATCCGTATACCCACCTGCAGATTGTCCCAGCATATGCACCATCCAGTCTTCACTCTTTCCCATGCTGATCAACGTATTAAGTGCCCATGTTGCTGACCACATAATATTTGAACGTGCCTCATAATCATTAGGATTATCAATAGCTATCAATGATGAATGAATCACTGATTTCATCAAAGCTTCCGCAATGTAATCACTGGTATTATCATCTTCTCCCGAAAAATACTGTTCACATATGTGATTGAAAATATCATAAATTCCGGCAACCATCTGTTTATAAGGCAACGACATCGTGAATTTAGGATTCAGTATCGAAAACTTCGGCATAACACTATCATTGAAGACATGCCCTATTTTTTGATGAGTTTCATGATTAGTGATGACCGATCCCGCATTCATTTCAGAACCTGTGCCTGCCATCGTAAGAACACATCCAACAGGAACAATCTCACAACTCGGTTCATCAAAACGGATAAAATACTTCTCCCACGGATCATCATCGCAATGCACGGATACAGAAACAGCCTTAGCATAATCGCAACAGGATCCACCGCCAACTGCCAAAAGAAGGTCGACTTTATTTTCTTTTGCAATCCTGACACCTTCACGTAATTTATCAACTGTCGGATTAGGCATTACTCCCGCATCTTCTACAATGTTTTTCCCATTTGCATTAAGTATCTCTACCACCGCATCATATATTCCGTTCTTTTTTATGGAACCTCCACCATATATCAACTGTACAGTTTTACCATACTTAGGAAGTTCATCATTTAAATACTTTAAAGAATCATCTCCAAAATAAAGTTTTGTCGCATTCACATAGCTAAAATTTCCTAACATTTTATACCTCCCATTTTTTGCTTGTTTTCTTGTGGAAAACTGTAATTTTTTTATACATTTGTTATTGCTATTTAAGACTGTAAAAGTTCAATTGCCTGTTCAAGCGTAATTATCTTTGCATATCGCCCTTTTATATTATTTTTTACAGTTTCAAACGAGTATAAGCTTTCGTTAAAGCATCCCTTTTGTGTATCAACAACTAACAGTATCATATAACAAATCTGGCAAGTTCTACATTGCCATCCCTTTCTATAGATTCTATATGAAATCCACATTTTTCAGTATAAAATTTCACATTTTCTTTCTTGTCTATTGGTGTCACTAAAGTGAGTTTTTCCATATCTTCATATAACGTCTTTGCAAATTGAATCGCCTGTGTCCCGATTCCTTTACCCTGATACTCAGGTATAACGCAAAGACAACCAATCTCATATACTCCCTTTTCCAGTTTTTTGCACGAAATACTGCCGACAGGTTCATTATCACAAAGTATAATGTATTTTGGATATTTGCTGATTGATTCCTCCATCATTTCTTTTGTCTTTCCGTATCCCGGGCACGAACCATATCGCAAATAATCATCATAAAAAGATTCATTATAAATTTTTATCAATAACCCCGCATCTTCCAATGCAGCTTGCCTAAACTCTATCGTCATAATTAATCATCTCTGTTTAACTAAACTGTAATTTTCTCAGTCATTAAATATACTGTTTATAGTATTTTCGTAATCATCTTTTATTAAAATGATGTCCTGCGCATCGTCCTTAAAACCATCTATGAAACTTTGATTTTCTTTTTTTATCCAATCCACATTGCAATCCGAATCATCCAATCTGTTTTCAATGTCGGATGCGTGATTTAATATATCTTCAAAGTTGTTCTCAATATACTCATCTGTCATTGCCAAGCATATTAATCTGATTTCATTTAAATAATTTGAAGAAAAACTCTTTTTCCAATCAAAAGGGATATAACACCCCTCAACAATGAGATTCTGCTTATTTTCTATCGCCGTTTTAATCATCTCTGACACTATAGGCCATAGATATTCCGTCATTTTATCATCATCCATCGGAGTTAATTCCGTATTACCGCTTCTGATTAATCCCATTTTTAAATGATCAATCGAAACATACGGATATTTGTATTTTTCTAACATTCTTTGAGAAAGAATAGTTTTTCCGGTATGAGACGCTCCTGTAATAATAATTACCATGATAATTATTTCCTTCTTATTGGTATGCTACATAAAACTGGAATTTTTATAAATATAATTCTTAAAAATGATACTGAGATAATCTCTGCAAAATTATTCAGTTATTAAACTATATTCTTTCATTTGGCCATGAGCTCCAAATATTTTCCATTCTCCAACACCTAGTCTTTGAATAATTGCATTCCTTTCTTCAGTGCATAATTTGCTATCGGTATCAACTGATGTCATTAAAACAGGTGCATATCTGTTATACTCGGCCTGCTCGGGAGTCATACCGTGAATATTCACATAGATATCTCCCGTAAAAGCAATTTTATGATTATAGTCTAATAGAACGCTTTCTCCCAAAAGATGTCCGCCTTTGCCCTGATAAACCTCAAAATGCAGTTCTCCAAAGTCAAAGAATCCTATCTGTTCTATCGGGTTTTCCTGAGACTCGCCTTTTGTTCCTATTGTTGTAATCACATCTGGTTTTGGAGGATTATATAAAGTCAATGTTTTACATATATTTACATAGGGTTTATGAAGTGGATTCTGTTCACGGAAACCATCATCTCCCTTATATTCAAGCTCCAGGCATTCTTTTGTAAGTTGTGACGCATATATCTCATCAAATAAAGGAAGTAATCCGCAATGATCAACATCCGCATGAGTAACAAAAATGCGCTTGGTCATGGCATCAAAATCAGGTAATAATTTTCTGAATATATTTATCATCTCTTCTTTGTAAAGAGCATATCCCGAATCAATAAATAATACTTCGTCTTTGCTTTGAATTAATACTGTATTACTTCCGCAAGGAGGTTCAATTACAGTAATATTTGTCTTATCGGTAATTTGATATTTGCTTATTCTGGGAGAGAAATTGTCTCCTCTGCATTTTGAAAGCAACTCTGCAAACTTACTTATGCTTTCAAAAGTTTTATATGAGGAAACTCCTTTTTCATCAAGCATCTGCATGATTAAATTAGAATTAACCAATAATTCATTTCTTTTTTTCTCGGGAAGATTTGATAATTTCATTAATCCCGAAACAAATGACTGGTAAAAGATACTGTTATCAAATACCTTTTCCGAATGATTGTAGTCAATCACTCTCACGGGACAGATTTCCTGAGCTTTTTTTAAAAACTCTTCTATAGTCTTTTCTTCTTCAACGAACAGACCCATTTTAAAAGCCTGATAATCGGAGCCGTTTTCCTGTGAACTGATATATGAAATATTTAGTTTATATTGATCAATCAAACGAAGTACTTCCGTAACACTACCCGGTATATCATTAAGCATAAATTCGACCAATACTATGCTCTTATGGTTCTTTTCTGTCTGAAGATAGCCGATTTTATTTAGTTCCTCATCAGCCTTTTTGAGTTGGTCTTCATCGCCCTCTGCATCTATAAAAAGCATATGTGAATCTATCGCTTTATTATAACTGACTCTTGTTATATTAATGCCCAAAGAGGCCAGACATTCACTGGCTTTTAGAAAAGCGCCTATATGATTTGGCATGGTAGTAATATATGTTTTGTTCATTTTCTTTCCTCTGAAAATAATTATTTAAATCCATAAACCATTATTCCGACAGCCCCTGAAATCACAATTAACAGAATTGGCGAGATGCCTTTCTTAACTATCTTTCTTGATCCAAAATATAGTATTGCGAGAACGGCTGTCAAAATAGCAGTTATATAATCAAATCCTATTCCAATTTGAATATTCAAATTGTTCCAAACCATCAACAATCCGGTAGCGAGTATAATCCCTATTACGCACGGTTTTAATCCTTCAAAGATTGATTTGAAAGCTTTGTTCTTCATCAAACCTTTGAATAAAAGCATAATCAAAAGAATAATGATATACGCTGGAAAAACAACTGCTGATGTTGCGATAATTGCTCCAAGTATACTTCCTTGTGAACTGCCAATATATGTCGCAAGATTCACCATAAGTGGACCTGGAGTGCTTTCACTTACAGCTATCATATATGTAAGTGTTTCTTCGTCCATCCATCCATAAGATAATACAATCTCGCGTATTAATGCTATGGAAACATAACCTCCGCCAAAAGAAAAAAAACCAACCTTAAGGAAACCGATTAATAAATCCAAATAAATCATCAATTAATCAGCCTCCTTTTTCATTTTCCTATTTACAAAAAACATCAGAAGGCCGATAAGAGCTGCTGATATCATTAATACCAATGATGAAATATGAAGTGCCAGAAAACTTATGATCATCATTCCAATGAAGGTTGCTATTAGTATCGCAACCTGCCATGCTTTCCATTTACCCTTGGAAAACATCTTAACTGCAGCATCGACGATCAAAATACCAACTGCTATTTTTATACCTTTAAACGCACTCGCAACCCAAACAATTTCAAGAAAATGATCCAAGAATATCGAAATAATAAATATAATTATGAACGAAGGAAGTACCATGCCAAGGGTCGCCAATATAGATCCTAAAAACTTCCGCTTTTTGTATCCGATATACGTCGCGAGGTTTATTGCTATCGGTCCGGGCGTTGACTCCGCAATGACCGTAATCTCCATCATTTCATCATGTGTAATCCATTTTTTCTTCTCTACACATGTACGTTCAATTAGCGACAGCATTGCGTAGCCACCGCCAAAAGTAAACGCCCCTATGCGTGCAAAAGTAAAAAATAAAGAAAAAAGTTCTTTCATTTCTATCTCATCTATTAAGAAAAACTGTAATTTGCTCTTAGTTTCCGTTCACGTTTTTTATATAATCTTCTGCAGAAATCATAGGCCTTTCAAGTTCAGCGATAGTCTCTAAAGAAAGAGTTAACGTTGCTTCATATTCTTCCCCTGCTTTTCTGAATCGTTCGAGTAAAGGATCTGCAACAATTGCCGCCTCCGGAACGTTCAACATTGGAGTTTCCGGAACACATACCATACTAAGATTACCGAAACAGTTCTTGCACATCAACTTCAAAGCATCGAAATTACCCTCCCAGTTAGGAAATCCACATCCGCTAATAACCACAGTATGGATTTTGGAAAAATCTGCCAACGGTTCGTGCCTAACTGTTCCATCAGGTAACTGAACCATTTTCATTTTTACCAGAGGAATAGTACGATCGAGCACAGCTTTCAAATGAGAAGGCATACCATAGCAATAAAGAGGGAAACTCCAAATGATGACATCAGAATTACGGTACAAATCTAGTATCTCATTCTGATCATCCTGGATAACACAATGTCCTTCAAGTTTCTGCCAGCAACCAAAGCATCCCCTGCAGGGTGATATTTTTTTGTCTATTACATCAATAACTGTTATTTCATGTTTTTTATCACGGTTTAATCCTTTTAAAAAAGAATCGGTCAAACGGAAAGTATCACTTTTCTTTTTAGGTGAACCGTTAAGTACTAATATTTTCATTTTTATCTCCATTACTTTGCTATTGAGGAATACTGTAATATAACCGCTCTACAAACATAAATTTATCTAAATCAATACTTATTCCAACGGTATACGGATGATATATTTCAGATCCTTGAAATCTCCTATGATTTGACCGCCATTTTTCAGCATGATTTTTATGGTAGGCTCATTGCTTTTCATTGGAAACAGCTTTATCTCTTTATATCCGATTTCTTTGCATTTTTTCAATAATTCTTTGAATAAAATACTACCGTAACCTTTTCCTCTGTATCCCTTTGCTATACCGTACCCCAAATTTCCTGCACCGACGACCGTTTCCAGATACTCGGATGACGAATGTCTGACTCTGCCGTAACCGACAGGAATATCGTCGATATATAGAAAATAAGTGGTATACGGAATCCAACCTTCCGGCAAATCTTTGCCTATGGAATTGTTATCCGTTATTCGCAGCCACTCTTTATACTCGTCATAAGAAAGGTTATATGCCGGATTCGTAAAACCGTTTTCCACAGCAGAAATTCCCTGCAGCATATCATATTCCGGTTTGCCCATATAAAACGATAATTGCTTTAACAATATATTTTGCATAATCGTCTGTCCTTCTCCGTTATTAAGCAAAACGATAATTCTCTTAAACACAAATTAGTGCAATCTCATGATAATATTCCAACTAAATTAACTTCCGATATAACTTGCTATCCAAACATGTTTTCAATATCCTTCTCCTCATACAATTTCGAGGACAATACCGTATGCTGATCAGGAAACAGTTCTTCACAAATCCTAAGTTCAAGATCCTGTCTGTGCATCCAGTGTCTGACCAAACCATCCTCGCCCGCAAGTCCGTTTCTGACTGCATGAGGACTGTTGTCAAAATAGTCACAAAGCATTGCAAACCAAACTTCATTGCCTTTGTCGTCAACCCGGTCGTGCCGTGCAGTCTCAAGATTTCTTCTTATATCATCAGATTCTGCCTTAAGATATGCAATGTGTATCTGCTTATCACCTATGGCCTTCTTAATATCTCTGTAAAACTCTATGATGGCTTCGTCCTTCATATCCCTAAAGAGTATCATATCCTCAACGATATTTTGAAAAAGAGCACACTCAGTGATCATTGGAGCGCCGTTCCATCTAATGAAACGATTCAAAACAATTTCTTTGAAATGTTCCAAAGACACACGATTGTTATAAATCTCATATCTTTCCATTTCCTGATAAAAACTCCGGTCATCAGTCCTGATCCTTGTATAACAGACAACCGCATGCTCATTTTCAAAATGGGTTTTTGCTTCAATCTCTGCTCTCATATAAGGATACTTTTCCAGCGCAGCCTGATAATCTTCCATTCCCATATATGCACACCATGCAAGTTCAATCGGAGAATAATCACCTTCCTCCAGTACTTTATGGTCGGGACATTTCTCTGATAAAAGCTTTACAAGGGTGCTTTTACCGCTTCCCTGTATACCTTCAACAAAATATGTCATATTCCGAATTACTCCTTGGTTCATTTAATTAGGGGGGTAATGATTCAATATCAATCCCATGGTTCCCAAAAGTACTTTCGTACATTCATTTATTCGAGAAATCATAAAAGAATCGCTAAGCCTCATTTACAATTTTACCCGTTATACATTCAGGTTTTAACGCAAACATAAGAGTTCGCGGGCCCGCGTTGATAAGTTCGTGTTCAATATATTCCTCATCATCGGTAAACTTATAACTTAAAAGTCTTGAAATTTTAAGGACCTTTTCCGTTTCTTCCACAATTTCAATCCTGCCAAAAACAATGACACTACGAATATTTAAAGCCCATTCGCCGGGATTGCGAAAGCCCTGATCATATACGCAGAAAGATGCTTTGTCATGACGCTTAATCGCATCAACCTTATGCCCTTGTTTCCCTCCGTGAAAATATATTTTTCCATCCTCTTCGCAGTAATAATGATTAAGCGGCATACCGTAGGGATAGTCATCATCACCCAGTACAGACAGCACTCCGCGAGGTTCTTTTATTAATATTTCAATGCATTCTTCTATTGGTAAAGCCTGTTTTTTCCTGGCTACTTCTCTAAACATATATTTCTCCTAACCACTTTAATTAATGCCGGATATTATTATGCGCGAATATCTTACTCCTAGAATAGCATATTTTGATAATTAATGGATATTTATTTATATATAATTGCAGGGATTTGAACCCACGGTCTCCGCTTCGCTCCGGTCGGCAATAAGCACAAATAAAAAGGATACCCAACAAAGGTATCCTTTTTTATTCTCGGCGCGACGGGATTTGAACCCACGACCTCTGCGTCCCGAACGCAGCGCTCTACCAAGCTGAGCCACGCGCCGTAATATAAATATGTTATTAATTTTTTGCGACGGATTTGAACCCACGGTCTCCGCTTCGCTCCGGTCCGTGCTAAACGAACGTCCACTGGACGTTCAGCACCCTCTGCGCCCGAACGCAGCGCTCTACCAAGCTGAGCCACGCGCCGCAACTTCATAAATGATATATCATTTTCCTATTAGTGTCAATAAAACAGTTTTTCGTGACAGAGCCCGCTTTCAAGATTATAATAAAGAAGATGTTTAGGGGAAAATAAACAGAAACGGATTAAAATACTTATGATTAAAAATATTGTTTTTGATATCGGAAACGTGCTTATCGATTTTGCATGGAAGGCAACGATGGAAGAGCTCGGATTCGACGAAAAATGTATTGATACACTTGCTGACGGATATATAAATAACGCCCTCTGGGACGAAATGGACCGCGGGGTTTTAAGTTTTGAGGAAGTTATTCAACTGGCTGTTAAGGCAATGCCCCAGTACGAAAAAGAAATCCGGCTTTTTGTGGATAATCTGATTCTTACCATCAGACCTTTTGATTACAGCGAACAGTGGGTAAAAGATTTAAAGAGCAAAGGTTTTAAGGTATTTCTTTGTACCAACTATCCCGACTCTACTTTTGAGGAAAGTGTCAATCGCGGACTCTTCCCTTTCTACCCTTACATAGACGGAAAGATTGTTTCTTCAAGGGTGCATCTTTTAAAACCGAGCGAAGATATTTTCAACGCTCTTTTCGAAAAATATAATCTTAAAGCCGAGGAATGCGTTTTCTTCGACGATAAGTTAAAGAACGTAAACGGCGCTAAGAAAACAGGAATGCATGGCTTTGTTTTCGAAGGATACGAAAAAGCCTGCAAGGATTTGGATGGCCTGATTGAGAGCCTGAATAATTAATATGAACGCAAAAGACGAACGCTTCTCACGCCTTGTACCGCTCTTTGGCGAAGAAGGAATTAAAAAACTTAATAAATCGCATGTGGCAGTTTTCGGAATAGGCGGAGTGGGCGGATTTGTCTGCGAGGCTTTGGCGCGCGGCGGTGTGGGCGAGATTACAATCGTCGATCACGATACCGTGGCAGAGTCCAATCTTAACCGACAGATTATTGCCCTTTCTTCCAATATCGGAAAACAGAAAACCTCTGTCATGAAGGAACGTCTTTTAAACATTAATCCGGATATTATCATTCATGAGAAGCCTGTTTTTTATCTGCCTGAAACCGCGGATGAGTTTGACTTTTCAGTCTTTGATTACGTGGTTGATGCAGTTGATACGGTTACTGCCAAGAAACTCATTATTCTTACCTGCAAGGAAGCCGGCGTTCCCGTTATTTCATCCATGGGAACAGGCAACAAAACCGATGCGAGTGCTTTTAAAGTTGCGGATATTTATTCCACCAAAGTCTGCCCTCTCGCAAAAGTTATGCGCCACGAATTAAAAAAGCTTAACATTGATTCTCTGAAAGTCGTTTACTCCGAAGAGGAGCCTAAAACGCAAAATATAAATACAGATTCTGTAAATTCAAATAAAAAAACTGCCCCTGCGAGCGCGTCTTTCGTGCCCGGAGTGGCAGGTTTAATCATTGCGGGTGAAGTCTTAAAAGACCTCTCCTATTCTATTGTCTGAAGATTCACGGGATAATAATAATTTCCATATCCGAATTCCGGTTCCTTAGTGCATAAAATTACACATGTAATAGGGAATACAATCGGAACAAAGAGACTTATTATTCCAAGGAAAATTGCCAGTCCTTTTTCATCTTTTTTCATATACAAATCCATAAGATCAATCATCACTATGGCTTTTGCGATATAACCGGCCACTATAGCTGCCATATTTACGAGCTGTAAAACAAGTCCAACAAGATATCCAAGCAGGGGAACAAACATAAAAATCGAGCCTATTGCTCCTATCGCAAAAGGTGCAATCCATTTGACCAGCATATAAATCAGGAACCCGTGTTTTCTCTCATAGGTTTTATAGATTCCTATGAAATTGTATTCCTTTATCGGAAGTACATGCATCAGGTAGTAGTTGGCAAAAGGAATAAACGCCAGAAAAGGATAAGCGTATCCTGCCTTGTCGGCCATAATGTACAAAGGCACTGCCATAAAAAAATGATGAATAATTACTCCCAGTGCAAAGATAAGCCAGAACATGCCGTACATGGCAAAGAAGGCCCATACAACAAGGTCATCATATGAAAATGCATTATTAAAAGAATCTAAAAAACTCATTAGCAGTTACTCTCATAAAATAATTAGTCGTCAACATCAAAGTGCTCAAGAAGAGACTTCTTCTGACCGGTCACGATATCGCCGTGTTTAACCTGCGACATTGTAAAGAATGCAAGCGCTGCAAAGAAAACACCGTAAGGGAAGAGCGCTCTGTATGAAACATACTGAAGAAATACGCCGGAAAGTACGGGTGTAAGTACCTGTGCCGCCATCGAGAATGTGTAATAGTATCCGGTATATCTTCCCTCGTCACCGTCGGATGCAATTTCAACGGCCATAGGGAATGAATTGACATTGATAGCGCCCCATGAAATTCCGACGATACCGAAGAGGATGTATAAAAGTACTCCGCCGCCATTTACAAATGTACAGATAAGGAATGCAGATGCAAGACCGACTACACCTGCCATGATAACTTTTTTACGTCCAAGCTTGCTTGAAATAATACCGATGGGCAGGTAACTGATTACCGCGATAACGGTAGCTGCAAGCATGTATGTTGCATAACTTCCGTCCTTTAATCCGAGGACCTGAGTCGAATATCTTGAAAAAGCGGTATTTACCGCATTATATGACATGTACCAGAAAAATACGGAGAGCAGTATGAAGATTAAACTCTTTAATTTAGCCTTTGAAATCTTCTTTCCCGCATTCTGATTTTCTTCCTTTTCTTCGGGCGTTTCGTTATCTTTTACTTCTTTGGACCATTTGTTTTCGGGAACGGTTAATATAAGAACCACCGTACTTACAAACATAAAGATCATCATTGATAAGAAAAGCGGCATATAGTTTGGTGTCTCGGCTCCTTCGGGAGTTTTCACAAGAACTTTGATCATTATCATTGAATAGATAACGCCGGCCGTACCCATCAGCATTATGATGGCATTGCCCTTACTTCTTAATTCTCTCGGCGTAATGTCGGGCATTAAAGCAACCGCCGGAGATCTGTAAAATGACATTGAAAGAAGAACCGCTCCGGTCGAAACGAGGAACAGAATAAGATTTCTCTGATTGTCCGCAAAAGGCATGAAAAACATTGCGATAACCGCAAGAAGAGTTCCTATTGCAATAAACGGCATTCTTTTACCGAATTTCGTGTTTGTCTTATCGGACCATATTCCGAAAAGCGGAAGAAGGATAATTGCAAACACGTTGTCCATTGCCATTACGACGCCGTTTAAAACCTCGTTTAAATGAAACGAATTTTTAAGAATTAACGGAGTTACCGCGTCGTACATTCCCCAGAATCCCGATATTGACATAAATGCCAGACCGGCAAGTATCGTTCTCTTGTGATTTAATTTCATTTTCAGTATCCCTTTTTACACTTTTTCCCGTCGCGAAGCATAATTTTTACCCACGCCCAAAATCAAGTATACAACATTTATGTACCTTTTGGAAATAATTTTATATTATTGAATTTTCCATGGAAAAATTGTACTATTAACAGGTAAATACACATTATTCGGAGAAGCTATGTACGTATACATTCTGGGCGCATTAATTGCATATCTTATAGGTAGTTTCAGCACCTCTTTTTTCCTGGCTAAAATCCTCAAAAAGGACATACGGAAAGGCGGAAGCGGTAACCTCGGCGCATCCAACACAACTCTCACTCTCGGCTGGAAATGGGGCGTCCTGGTAGGTGTCGTAGACATCCTGAAAGGCTTTGTGGCAGTTTTCGTCGCAAGAATGGTCTTTCCCGAGTACGAATATCTTCCATACATCGCAGCATCAATGGCCATCATCGGACACATTTTCCCGTTCTATCTTAAGTTTAAGGGCGGAAAAGGATTCGCCACACTGATGGGCTGCATTCTCGGATACAATCCTATCGCATTTGTAGTTGCCGGAGTGCTTGTTATCATTATCACTTTTGCCACCGATTACATAGTGTTTGCAACACTTACAATGCTTATCGGATTTCCTGTTTTCGTGGGAATTTACACCCACAATATCATTTATCCGCTTATACTTGCTGTCGGAAGTATATGCATTCTCTCAAAGCACTTTGAGAACTTTAAAAAAATTATCAAAAAAGAAGAAATCGGAATACGTTCTGCTTTTACAAAGAAGCATCGTATATGATATAATTAATCTCAACTTAAAATAAAAATACTCAAAAGGAGGGTTATGTAATATGAAATATGTATGTCAGGTTTGCGGCTATGTTCACGAAGGTGATCCCATTCCCGAAAAATGTCCCGTTTGCGGCGCTCCCGCTTCCAAATTTGCTCCCATGTCAGAGGAAATGTCCTGGGCTGCAGAGCATGTAGTAGGTGTAGCAAGTGACGCTCCCGAAGATATCAAAAACGATTTAAGAGCAAACTTCAACGGCGAATGCTCAGAAGTAGGTATGTATCTTGCAATGTCAAGAGTAGCTTTCAGAGAAGGCTATCCCGAAGTTGGTTTGTACTGGGAGAAGGCAGCTTTTGAAGAAGCTGAACATGCTGCTAAATTTGCAGAACTTCTCGGTGAAGTTTTAACAGACTCCACAAAGAAGAATCTCGAGATGAGAATCGAAGCAGAAAACGGCGCTACAGCAGGTAAGACTGATCTTGCAAAGCGTGCTAAAGCTCTTAACCTTGATGCAATCCATGATACAGTTCATGAGATGGCTCGTGACGAAGCTAGACACGGCAAAGCTTTCAAGGGACTTTACGAAAGATATTTCAAATAAGATAACTTCTGTGCCGGAACCTCAGGGTTTCCGGCACTTTTTTTATGCTATGATTTGTACCCTTTGTCCGAGAAAATGTAATATCGACCGCTCTGAGAAAAAAGGCTTTTGCAACGTAAACGATACCGTTATGCTTGCAAGAGCTGCTTTGCATTTTTATGAGGAACCCTCCATCAGCGGTAAGGAAGGCAGCGGCGCAGTTTTCTTCTCAGGCTGCAATTTAAAATGCGTGTTCTGTCAGAACGAAAAAATCTCCAGAGGCTTAATCGGCAAAGAAGTTTCGGTTGAAAAACTGGCGAACATTTTCTTATCCCTCGAAGCGCAGGGCGCAAACAATATCAATCTCGTAACACCCTCGCACTATGTACCCCTCATAAAAGAAGCATTAATCATCGCAAAGGATAAAGGCCTTTCCATTCCGATAGTCTACAATTCTTCGGCCTACGAACTTCCAGAAACCTTAAAAATGTTGGAAGGTCTTGTGGATGTTTATCTGCCTGATTTTAAATATTCGGACGAAACCATGGCTTTAAATTATTCAAAGGCTTATGATTATCCCGAGGTTGCCAGGGCTGCGATTGCGGAAATGTTCCGCCAGGTCGGCGAGCCTAAGTTCGATTCGCGCGGAATCATGAAAAAAGGCGTAATAGTACGACACCTTCTTCTTCCCGGAGGAGTTAAGAATGCCAAAAACGTCGTTTCATATCTTCATGAAACCTACGGCGATTCAATTTACATTTCACTGATGAATCAGTACACACCTCTTGATACCGATTCACTTAAAAAAGCAGGCGAGAAATATCCCGCACTGCTTAGAAAAGTTACAAAAAGAGAGTACGAACGCCTGTTGGACTTTGTACTCTCCTTAGATATCAAAAACGCATATTTTCAGGAAGGCGATACAGCCTCTGAATCTTTTATACCCGAATTCGACTTAACCGGTGTTTAAAACTTTCCGGTAGAACCGAATCCGTTCTCGCCTCTGTCTGTTTCTTCGAGGCTTTCAGCAACTTCAAAATCCGCTTTAAGATAAGGCACGATTGCAATCTGTGCTATTCTCTCGCCGTTTTCTATTGCAAGTGCATCGCCACTACCGTTGTGGTTATGAAGCGCTACTTTTATTTCTCCTCTGTAATCGCTGTCGATAACGCCGACTTTATTGGCAGGAGCAAGACCTTTTTTGCAGGCAAGTCCCGAGCGTGCGAATACCAGTCCCACATAACCGTCGGGGATTTCCATTGCAATGCCTGTGCCGACCATCTTTGTTTCAAGAGGTGCAATCTCAATCTTTTCATCAAGGCATGCGTAAAGATCCGCACCTGCGGCGTAATCTGTTCCGTATGTCGGAACAACAGCGTTTTCGGATAATTTTTTAATTCTTACTTTCATAGATTTTTCCATTACAGATACTTCTTTAAAACATCAACCTTATCAAGCTGCTCCCAGGGAAGATTTAAATCGTTTCTTCCGAAGTGGCCGTATGCTGCGGTCTGCTTGTAAATAGGTCTTCTTAAATCAAGCATCTTAATAATTCCTGCGGGACGAAGGTCAAAGTTTTCTCTTACGATGTCTACGATCTTTTCGTCTGCAATCTTGCCTGTACCGAATGTATCAACCATAATTGATGTGGGCTTTGCAACGCCGATAGCGTAGGAAAGCTGGATTTCACACTTGTCAGCAAGACCTGAAGCTACAATGTTCTTTGCAACGTATCTTGCTGCGTATGCTGCGCTTCGGTCAACCTTTGTGCAGTCTTTTCCTGAGAATGCTCCGCCGCCGTGACGAGCGTATCCGCCGTAGGTATCAACGATGATTTTACGTCCCGTAAGACCTGCGTCACCGTGAGGTCCGCCGATTACGAAACGTCCTGTGGGATTGATAAAGTACTTGGTGTTCTCATCAACCATTTCCTTAGGAAGAACTTCATCGAATACATACTTTTTGATATCTGCATGAATCTGTTCCTGGGTAACATCCTCATCATGCTGCGTTGAAAGAACTACAGCATCGAATCTTACGGGTTTGCCGTTTTCATCATATTCTACAGAAACCTGGCTCTTTCCGTCAGGACGAAGATATTTAAGTGTTCCGTCTTTACGAACCTTGGTAAGCTGACGGCAAAGTTTGTGTGCATAATAAATAGGGTAAGGCATATAATCATCGGTCTCGTTTGTTGCATAACCGAACATCATACCCTGATCGCCTGCACCGATTGCTTCAATCTCTGCATCGCTCATCTCTGCATTTCTTGCTTCGAGAGCTTTGTCAACACCCATAGCGATATCTGCAGACTGTGTATCCATTGCTACGAATACTGCACATGTGTTTCCGTCAAAACCTGTCTTTGCATCATTGTAGCCGATCTCATTAACTGTTTCTCTGACAATCTTCTGGTAGTCTAAAACTGCCTTTGTTGTAATCTCGCCCGTAACAAGTACGAAGCCTGTACAAACTGTTGTCTCGCATGCTACACGGCTCATCGGATCTGCTGCCATGCACGCATCAAGAATTGCATCCGAAACGGCATCGCAGACCTTGTCGGGATGACCTTCGGTAACCGATTCTGAAGTGAAAATTTTTCTTTCCATTTTGTTCTCCTTTATATCAAATCTAAGCCTATAAACCATTAAAAAAACCCAATCCATGAGGACCGGGCATAAAATTTTCATTTTTGCATAGTCCTCTTATTGTTCGATTGCTCGCTCAGGTTGGCACCTTCCTAAAAGGGGTTGCCGTGGCTTCAACGGTCCTATGTACCTCCACCACTCTGAATAAGAGACGTGATTTTTTTAACACTTATAAATTACTCTTATTATTCGTTCGTGTCAATAGAATATAATTGTTATTTATATCTGTTTATTCCTCTTTCGAGATTATCTCATTTCGCTCATGCGCTGCAAGAACCGTGCTTCCTGCATCCACGGAATGTGTAAGCCATACATTACCACCGATGACGCAGTTGTCACCGATAGAAGTATTTCCTCCTAAAATAGTCGCACCGGCGTAAATGACTACATTGTTTCCGATGTCGGGATGACGCTTTATACCTTTTACGAGGGTTCCGTCAGGATTGACTGCAAAACTCTTCGCACCGAGTGTAACGCCCTGGTAAAGTTTTACGCGCTCGCCGATTGTTGTGGTCTCACCGATAACAACGCCGGTACCGTGGTCGATGAAAAAGTACGGTCCGATTTTTGCGCCGGGATGCATGTCGATACCTGTGGTTCTGTGAGCGTACTCGGTCATCATTCTGGGTAAGATGGGAACCTTCTGTTCGTATAATTCATGTGCGATTCTGAAAATGCTTATAGCTTCGAACGCGGGATATGCAAGCATAACTTCCTTGGTGGATTTTGCTGCGGGGTCTCCCTCGTAAGCAGCCTGTACGTCAGTATCAAGCAGTGCTTTTATGTCGGGAAGTTTTGCAAAAAACTTATCCGCAAGATCTCTTGTATTTGTATCTTCTTCGCAAACGGTTGCAAGCATGTCGCAAAGCGCGGAATGCGCCTCGGAATTTAAAGCTTCGGTGGATTTATAACCCATTTCGCCGAAGATTTCCGGATAAAGCATACTTCTTATATATCCGATTAATTCTGTAACCTGTTGTTTTAAATTGACATATCCTGTATTCATATTTTTCTCTTTCTTTAATCCCACTTGGGTTCGTATGAAGGCATAACTTCAAGCTTAAACAAATTCATTTTGTGCTTGTAATCGATTAACTTCTTTGTTTCCTCGTCTTCGATTTCGCCCGTTCTTATGTATTTATCAAGTACCGCATAGGTAAAGCCTAAATTGTCTTCATCTGTCTTGCCGCAGAGTCCGTCGCTCGGAGCTTTTTCGATAAGTGCTTCGGGAAGTCCGAGTATACGTCCGATTTCTTTTACTTCCTGTACCGTAAAATGTGAGCAGGGCGAAAAATCACCTACGGAATCACCGTATCTGGTTGAATATCCCACCCAGTCTTCGGAGAGGTTGCAGGTGTTTGCAACACGTCCGTTCACGCTCTGAGAAACTGCGTATACAGTACTCATTCTGATACGCGGAGCCAGATTTATTTTAGTCTGACTGGACAGCTCAAGGTTTTCGGGAAACGCATTGATAATTCCGTCATACGCTTCTTTTATATTAACCACATAATACTTAATGCCAAGGTGGTTTACCAAAAGCTTTGCCATATCGATATCAGCCTGTTCGCCGTTTGGCATCAGAACGCCGATGACTCTGTCTTTGCCGAGTGCCTCAACTAAAAGTGCAGCTACAACGGATGAATCCTTTCCGCCGGATATACCTAAGACCGCATTACAGCCTTTTCCGTTCTCCTCAAAAAACTCTCTGATCCATTCGATACAGCCGTTCATGGCTTTTGTAAGTTTTTCCCTGTCTAACGTATTTTCAACTCTTTCCATGTTTCATTCTCCCATTTAAAATCCCTTAATATAAGGATTGGAAAACACTCCGTTTTTTAACGAAAACCATTATAACATTTATTGCAAAATGCGACAATAAAAAACAAATCTCAACAGGCATTTGACACCCTAAATATATTTTGTTACGATTCTTTTTGTAAGCACATTTTAATTGTATTTTGCAACCCCTTCAAAAGTATTTGAAAGGAGCATTCATGAATCGGAAAAAGAATTTCTCTGTCTTTGAAATCTTGTTTTCTGTAATACTGTTTCTTCAGTTTCTGCTTCTGATAATTGTCAATCTGACGCAGATTAAAATGCATTTTGACAGTGACGCGGGTATGATCATGAATCATATCATGATGATTGTCAAAGAGAAATCGCTGCTGATTCCGGACTGGGTTTACCCTTCAACTCTGGAATTTGACAGCACGGCTTTTTTCGCCCTTCCGATTTATCTGATTACACGCAATATCTATCTGTCCTTAGGCTTATCCAATATACTTCTTTGCGCTCTTTTATCATATTCGATTCTTTACCTGTTTGACGGCATTAAAAAAATATATCCCATCCTTACTCTGAATCTTTTGCTTATACCCTACACGGTCGGCGCTCTGGATTACTACAATATGTTATTTTACATCGGAGCACAGTACTGCATAAAAGTTACGGTTCCGATTCTGCTTTTAGGCCTTATGCTTCACTTAAGAAACGAAAAGAAAGAGAAAAAGGATGTAAAATCTATAGTCGCTTTTATTCTTTATCTTATCCTTTTGTTTGTAACTTCTTTTTCGAGCGGAGTTTATGTATTTGTCTGCGGACTTCTTCCGCTTCTTTTAGCATATTCCGCATATAAGTTTTTCAATTCCGAGAAAATAAAAAAGAATGAAATCATACTTTTCTCAGGCACCGTTTTATGCAGCTTAATCGGAATACTTCTTAACACGAAGGCTCAGACGGCAAAGGGAAACGGTATGGTTTTTGTGCGCGTTGAGAATCTCTGGAACAATATTCAAAAATGCTTCTTCGGGCTTTTCCAGCTTCTGGGCTCGGCTACCACATCCTCAGAATTAAAGGTTATTTCTTCGGAAGGCATAGAACTGCTCATAAAACTGGGAGTAACGCTTTCCCTCATCGTATTTCTGATTATCGCAATAATACTTTTCATAAAAGACAAAAAAGATCTGTTCCTTCTTTTAGGAGCTTCAATTACCGTCTGGAATTTTATGATTCTCTGCATTACCGATACACGCTACGGCGCCGATACGTTTGAATACCGCTATCATCTTATCGGTCTGATTCCTATGTTCTGCATTATGACGAAACTCCTTCTAGATGGTCTGGAAAGATTAAAAAAACGACAGCAGATTACTCTTGCCGTCTTCGGATTGCTGGTTCTTGTTTATTTAAATATTGCGGGTATTCAGTCTTTTAAGAATGTTGACGAACACGCAGAGTTAAAAGAAATAATCAGTTACTGCAAAGAACTCGATGTAGATACAGTCTTCTTCCTCGATGATAATCAGAGGGCCGAGAACTGTCGTGTTTTACATCAGAGTGAGACAGTTAATTATCTGGTTGTGCATGGTGACGGAAAGAGTTTTGTCAGGGATTATTATCAGAAATATAACGGACTTCCGATTGCCGCGGAAGATAATTATGCCGTAGTTGTTGACTACAGCTTTTTCCCGTGGGAAGAAAATGTTGATTTCAACGGATTTGTTAATCTTAAAAGAATTAAATCCTTCGGAGGAACCGGGGTTTACGTTAAAGCGGAATAGCTTTTATAAGTGAAGTACAAACTTCTGCAAAATTTCAATGAGCAGTACCGCAACGCATGAAGAAAGCGCAACGACAAGAAGTCCTTTTTCGAAAAGCGCTACAATTATACCTACTAAAAGTCCCGCAAGTGCACTGTAAATATTATCGGTCGCATGAAGAATGGCGGGAAAAGTCATGGCTGCCAGAACCGTATACGGAATATACGATAAAAACGACTTGAAAAATCTGTTATTTACTTCTTTTCTCATAAAAACGTAAGGCAGCACTCTTATAAGATATGTTACGCCGGCCATCAATATGAGATATTTGAAAAATACCAACCAGTCCATTTATTCACCAAAATCAATTTTTTTCTGTCTTTAAATCTTTTTCTTCTTTTACGGGGAAAACCAGTGCTCCGAACAGCGATGCGAGTACCGCGCATATAATTATCGCGAAGCCCGACGACACATTTTTCAGCCCCGGCACATACGCAAAGCATACCGACATTATTACCGCAAGGCCTACCACGATGCTCATCTTCCACGAATGTTTCATCGGAGGAACTACGATTGCGATAAACATTCCGTACAGTGCAACGCCGAGTGCACTTACAACCATTGCGGGAAGTATTTCGCCGCATACTGCACCAAGAAATGTTCCTAACGACCATCCTATGTAAGGCGCTATGATTACTCCGAGGAAATATGTCTTTCCGAGTTTCTCGGGACGTCCCATCGAAACCGCAAATATTTCATCCGTATGGAACTCTCCGAAGAAGAGTTTCTGCGGTAGCTTCATGGTTTTATCTATATGCTGCGAAAGCGAAATCGACATAAGAGAATATCTTAAGTTTATAATAAACTGCGATATTATCATTTCGACTATGCTTCCGCCCGAAATCATAATTGTAAGGCCTGCAAACTGGCCTGCGCTCGTCAAATTGGTCATCGAAATAAGAGTTGCCTGCCAGACATTAAGTCCGCCTGCAACTGCGAGTATGCCAAAAGAAAACGATACCGCGAGGTATCCGAGTCCAATGGGTATTCCGTCTGTAATTCCTTTTCTGAATGCGCTCATACCCGAATATTATATCATAAAAAAACAGAGAGCAAATACTCTCTGTTTTAAAAGGGGATGTAGTTTATGAAAAAGCAAAAGGTTACCTTCTTCGAAGCGCCTCGATGGGGCTTAACTTTGCTGCTTTTCGGGCAGGGTAAATTCCGAAGAACACACCTATCGACATTGAGAAAAGTGCGATTCCAAGGATAAAGAAAGGGTTAAAGTCTGCCACTAACGTGGAGCCGGAAAAATTGGAAATGAGGAAGCATATAAATTCTGCTCCGCCGAGTCCCAAAATAATTCCGATTACACCGCCGAGTAAGGATATCGATCCGGCCTCAACCAGAAACTGTGTGAGCACGGAGCCCGTTCTCGCACCGAGCGCTTTTCTTATACCGATTTCTCTTGTACGCTCTGTAACCGATACAAGCATGATATTCATAACGCCGATACCGCCTACGAACAACGATATTCCCGCAACTAACATAATCAGAAGCGTAACCATCATAAGTGATGAACTTATAACCGAGAAGATAGCATTGTAGTCTATAACTGCTATCTGGTTCTGATCACGTATATCATATCTTGCTTCAAGAATTGCTTTGGTATGAGCCAGTACATCGCTTGCATTGTCCGCATCATCCAGAATGATTATGAGATCGTAATAGCCGATTGCGTACTGGGAAAGACCGATTGCATCAATGAATGATGTAAAAGGAACTTCAAATTTGGTTTCAGCACTTCCGGAACCCATGATTAAATCTGCCATCTGAGAAGAGTTATCATCTCTTACGCCGATAATTCTGAATGTTCCGCCTCTTCTGTTTCTTCCGTAAAAGAGATCCACCGTCATTCCGACAACATCTTCGTGTCCGAATATTTTTCTGGCAGAACTTTTATCTATGATGCAGACTTTTTCCATATGATCAAATTCTTCTTTTGTAAAATATCTTCCGTAAAGAAGGTCGTATTTAGAAGCCTGATCCATGAGTTCATTTCCCATTTTAATCTGTGCGGAATATGAGTTTAAATCCTTGTATGATGCTTCGCCCATTAAAGGTACTACGGGTGTGATTCCCAGGATATGCTTTTCTTTTGCCATTAAAGCTTCCAGGTCTTCATCATTGAATTCAACTTCACCTACGGAATAAACTTCCAAAGTATTACCGGCCAGACTCGAGAGTTCCTTGTCGATGGTTTTCTTGAATCCGCTTCCTAAGCTTACGATTGCAACTACCGAAGATATACCGATAATAATTCCGAGCATTGTTAAAAAGGCTCTGACTTTATTTGATTTTATGTTGAAAAATGCAATTTTGCAGTATTCTATAAATTTGCCCATTATTATTCCTGTCTTAATGCTTCAATAGGGCTTAATGCTGCAGCCTTTTTAGCGGGGAAGATTCCGAAGAAAAGTCCGACTCCCGCAGAAAAGAGTGCTGCGCCCAGAGCAACTAATATATTTACCGAAATATGTACCGGTATCTTTGCGATAGCACCTACTAAAAGGCATAGTGCTTCAGCACCGCCGTAGCCTAATATAACTCCGATTATACCGCCTACCAGCGTAATCATTCCGGCTTCTGCCAGAAACTGAGTCATAATCGATCCCGTTCTCGCACCGAGTGCTTTTCTGATACCTATTTCGGAGGTTCTCTCCGTAACGGATACAAGCATAATGTTCATAACGCCGATACCGCCTACTAAGAGGGATATCGCAGATACAAATCCTACAAACATAGTTATATATCCGATAACCTGATTGATTTTTTCCATGTAAGAGTCAAAAGAGTCAATCGTAAAACAGTTTTCACCTCTTACATCATGTCTTGCTTCCAGTATCTTAACGATACGTTTGAGTGTTTCGTTTATTTCCGGAGAGTCGGAAGAAATCAGCATGGAATATAAACTGTCTATCGGCCATGTTTCTCCCGTTTCATTAACAAAGTGCTTATAAGGAACTTCCAGTTTTATGGTAGGGGTTCCCATCATATTAACCATGTTCATAAGCTGCGAATCTTTGGCTTTTCTTACACCGACAATGCGGTATTCAAGCAGGATATCATAACCTAAATCCACAAGAATCGTCTGACCTACCACATCCGTACTTCCGAAAAATGCTTTGGCTCCTTCTTCACTGATAACAGCCACATTGTCGCCTCTGTCGCACTCATCTTCGGTAAAATATCTTCCGTGAAGCAGTCCCTCAACGGCATATCTTTCATATGTTTCGTTTACCATGTAATACTGAACATTGAAATCGCCTTTAACCGAAGTGGCAGTTCCGCCCAAATATTCTTCAATAGAACATACGGCAAGATCCGGTACGGTTTCCTTGATATATTCAATATCATTTACGGTTATGTATTCATCGCCGTTTGAAGAATAAATATAGGTCTGTCCCTTGAAAAGATCTCCGAGCGCTCCGTCAAGTGCGTTTTTTACGCCGCTTCCTAAGCCCGTAATCATTATGACGGAAGAGATACCTATAATGATTCCCAACATGGTTAAAAATGTACGACCTTTATTGGAAGTAATACTCTTATATGCAATTTTTACGTATTCCAAAAATTGTCCCATTTGCTTTCCTGTGTATATTATTATTTATTATTCATTTGTAACTGTTACTCCCACATTACCTCCACCGAGGCCGCCCATAAGGGATGTCATGTCATCGCCTTCAACCGGTACTACTATGGCGCCTTCCTTAACTACGGATGTAACATATGATACAACCTTATCATCTGCTGTAATGCCTTCCACGATTTCTGTGCAGTCTTCTGATGATATTCCTACTTCAACACTCTTCTTTTCAACCATGTTCATATCGTTAACCGTGTATACGAAGAATCCGTCACTGTCAACGTTAATGGATTCGGAAGGAAGGGTTAAGCAGCTGTCTTTATGTGCCGTAACGATTACATTCTTTGCTTCGATTCCAAGGAAAATATTGTCATCGGGATTTTTGATCTTGATGACTGCGGAAACGCTTGTTGTACCGCCGCCGGAAATAGCCACACGTGCGATTCTTGAAATCTCGCCTTCGTAATCCTTGTCAAGAATTGTTACTTTAACTTCCTGGCCTTCTTTAATCTTTTCGATATCTCTCTTGCTGACTGAGATTGCAACGCTTACTTCGTCAATGCTTGAGAATTCGATAATTTCTGCACCTGCAAGAGAGGTGGTCATACCTTCGCTGACATATGAAGCTGTAACAATGCCGTCAAAAGGAGCTATAAGACAACCGTCTTTGTACTTCTGAAGTTCTTCGTATTCACTGCCGGACTTAAGTGTGTTGAGTTCGCCCTGAAGCTGAAGGTTCTCTCTGTCGTAATCGTTTCCGGCAGATGCCTTGTAAGATTCAACCTGTGCCTTTGCCGTTTCAAGTTTTGACTGTGCTTCCGCAAGTTTCTGCTTTGCTTCGGCAAGACTTTCGGTCTGGCCGGAAAGTAAACCGCTGACATTTTTGATAACCGTATTGGAGTATGCGATTTTTTCACGAAGAGCTTTTACGTCTGCCTGCTGTTCGAAATTCTTCTCAGCCTGTTCAGCTTCTCCCTGACTCATTTTGTCATAGCCTGTTGAAATCTTGTAAGCTACCCAGAGATTTTCGATTTCTGCTTCGCAGTATGCGATATTGCCCTGTTCAAGTGCTATCTGTGTCTGAACATCTTTATTGAATTTATTGATGGAATCATTGTCACCGAAGTTGTCTACCGCTGCCTGCGCTTCGTTAACTTCTGCCTGATACTTTGCAACATCTGCCTGAGCCTGTCCGAGTTTGCCTAAAATAGTATTGTTGCTTGCAACATTACTCTGGAAATTGTTCTCGGTAATCTTATCTGTTAATTCAAGCTGCTTTAGTGCAAGTTCGTAAGATTCCTTGTCAAATTTTACGATCGGATCGCCCTTCTTTACGAATGTTCCGATTTCAACAACGCTTTCAACCTTGATGGCTGTGGGTGAATAGAAATGCTGAACATTGTCACTCTGAACGGTACCGCTTAATTTAACTTCCTGCGTGATTTCCTGTTCTTCTGCATGTGTTACATTAACAATCTTGTCCATAGCTTTCTTTGATGCCATAATTCCGATAACAATACCGGCAATCGCAAGAACAATCACGATAATTACGGCTATTATGATTATTCTGAGGACAATCTTTTTTCTTTTCTGTTTTTTTCTTTTCTGTGCAGCTGCTTCAAGCTGTGCATCAAGATTTTCTCTGTCAAGTGATAATTGTGGGTTATTCTTCCTGCTCATTCTGCTTATCTCCAATCAAATGTAAATCTATATTTTCATCCGTAATCTTTATATCATAATCATCCCGCGTTGCTGTCGGTTCTTCGATTACCGCTTCAGCCGGTTCTTCATTCGGAATTTCTTCTTTTATATCCGAATCGTAAATTACAGGGCCGCTTCTGATCTCCTTATCGATGTCATCTCTGCTTAAGTTTCCTTCGTTCGCCGAATCCGAAGTGATACGTCCGTCTTCGATATGAACAATTCGCTTTGCGTTTGCAGCAATGTCATTATCGTGCGTGATGACTATTACGGTTCTTCCTTCTGAATGAAGCTGCCTTAAAATATTCATGATTTCCTTGGACGAATGCGAGTCAAGGTTACCTGTAGGCTCATCCGCAAGTATTACAGGCGGCGCCTGGGCTATCGCTCTTGCTATCGCAACTCTCTGCTGCTGACCGCCTGACATTTCCGAAGGCTTGTGAGTCATTCTGTTTTCAAGTCCGACTTTTCGAAGCGCTTCCTTTGCCAGATTGGTTCGCTCTTTTTTGGAAACTCCTCTGTATATAAGAGGCAGTTCAACATTTTCAAATGCCGTTAAATTCGATATCAGGTTGAAGCCCTGGAAGATAAAGCCTATTTCCTGGTTTCTGATATCCGACAGCTCATCATCGCTTAAAAGTGATACATCCGAACCGTGTAAGAGGTAAATACCGCTGGTAGGTACATCGAGACACCCGAGCATATTCATAAGTGTCGATTTTCCCGATCCGGAATGACCGATGATGGCTACAAATTCGTTTTCGCCGATGGAAAGGGATACGTGATCGAGCGCTCTTACCTCATTCTCGCCCGGATTGTAAATCTTACACATATTCCTTATTTCAATTAATGAAGCCATTTCAACTCCTTTATGTAATGATTAATAATTTTTCTTTTTTATGATATTTAAACTTATAAAAAACGATGTAACATATGCTCCTAAAATCGCAATCAGTATTCCGAGAGCAATCAAATATGTTTTAAGTCCGACTTCTACCACGTATTCCGTGATTGCCATATCTTCGTCAATAATAAAATCGGTCACGCTCGAAATCATTAAAAGCGGAGGAACCAAAGCTCCGATTATAAATGCAATGATTCCGGAAATCGCAAGCGTTATCAGACGGCCTTTGGTGGTTCCGAATTTGATGTTAATCGGAATCATCAGTGCGGGAATTAAGAATATAAACAATCCCAGTGAAAGTGCCGTTACATCATACGGTTTACCCTGTATAAAATGACAGCTTATATAAGAAATCGTAACGCTTAATGCATATCCGACAAATCCCAGACATGTCGTGAAGATATATTTCTCTATGACATAATCCCTTCTGGAAACAGGTGTTGTCAGAAGATATGCAATTGTATTGTTTCTCTCATCGTATCCGGATGTTGAGATTGCAAGTCCCGTAAAGAAAAGCGTAATGTAGCCAATCAGAAAACTTGCATCCATACCGACAAATCCTACCAGAGAAAACAAAACCATCAGGACGAGCAGGATTTTATTTTTAAATACAAGTTTTAAATCCTTGATAAACAGACCTTTCATAGTTTTTCTCCTTTGTAGAGGATTAGCATGAGTTCATCCAGATTCATTTTTTCGATTACCATTTCGGGGCAGTTCTCCAGATAATAATCTTTTTTATCCGTAAGACACTCATATCCGTAAGATTCTTTTCTGACTGCTATCACATACTGTTTGTCCAGACTCTCGTAATCTTCTTCGCTTAATTTTAATGCCGCATATTCAAAAAGCAGCGTGTCCGTATCATCGTGAATAACAATTTCGCCGTTGTTGATTACGTATATGTCATCGCAGATTTTCTCGATATCAGAAGAGATATGGGAACTGATAACGATTGATCTCTCTTCATCTTTTTCCATGTAATCGCGAAGTTCGGTAAGTATTTCTTCTCTTGAAACCACATCAAGTCCCGAGGTAGGCTCATCTAAGATTAAGATTTTGCTGTCATGTGAAAGTGCAGTGATGACTCTTAACTTGGCCTTCATACCACCGGAAAGTTCGGATATCTTCTTGTCCATGGGTATTTCGTATTCTTCGCATTTTTTTACGAAATACTCTTCGTCAAAACTTTTGTACGAAGCTTTTAAAATGGATTTAAGTTCTTTTATTTTAAGAATGTCGGGGAAGAAGGAGTCAGCCAGCACGCAGCCTATATCCTCTTTGCCGGAGTTTTTATAAGCCTTAACGCTCATTCCGTTTATAAGGACTTCTCCGCCGTCGGGATTGACCAGTCCGAGCATTATTTTGAAAGTGGTACTTTTACCCGCTCCGTTGGCACCGACGAGACCCGTTATCATTCCGGGCTTTAATTCCATCGAAACGTTTAATGTGAAATTTTTATATTTCTTTACAACATTTTTTACTTCAAGCATTTAAGCCTCCGTTTCGTCTAAAAGCATGTCAAACATTTCCCTGACATCTTCTTTGGAGATTGAATAACGTTCTGCTTTTTCTATGGAATCTTTTAACCCGTTCTCTACTTCTTTTATCTGATTTTCTTTTATGTACTCCGAATTATTGCCGGATATGTATGTACCCTTGCCGTGTACGGTCACAACAAAACCCAGCGCCTCCAGCTCGTCATATGCTTTTTTGACGGTAAGTGCGCTGATGTTAAGATCCTTTGACAAGGACCTCACGGAAGGAAGCGGATCATTTTCATGCAGCACGTCAGAAGCAATCTGCGCTTTTATCTGCTGAATAATCTGCGTATAAATTGGTACCATTGAAGAATTGTTAATTATTATCTTCATGTTAGCTCCCCGTCGGGTTTTACTCCGTAAAATGCTGCCTCATAAAAAATGTTCAACTGTTATAGTGCCGATAAACACCTTATAACAGTAAACACTATATAACAGTGTATAACACCTTGTCAATAGGTTTTAAAAAAATTTATGTTTATCTTAAACAAATCTTAATAATGAAGGCTAAAAACGGGGGTTTGCCTTTAAAAAACTCCGAAGCGCAAGGCTCGGAGTTTTCATTAAAATTCAGGTCGTGCACAATTCAGTAAATTCTGGTTTTATCTTCTTTTGGTCTTTCGTAAGACGAATAGGATTTGTTTTTGACTTCAATATTCTTGGCAACGCAATTGTATTTAACGCCGTAGAGATTGAATTCATCTTCTTCGACTTCGGATTTCTTACCGGGAAGCGAGGTAATCTTTGCTAAGAAATAACAGGCAATAAATGCCGCAAAGAACGCAAGTATCAGACTACATACTAAAATTATTAATATCTTCGGCAATTGCGTCACCTCCTCTTTTTTTAAGATGTGCGGGTTTTCTCGTTGTCAGTTCGTTGTGATAGAGCACAAGATCGAATATAGTAAGGAATGCGCCGGCACATAAAAGAACTGAACTTATGATGCTTAGAAGCACGCTGGTCGAATTAATCAGCTCTATACCGAGAACCGATACCGTCAGTAATGCTCCGAAAAGCACTCCGTAGAATTTTGCACTGTTTTTAAGTTTACCGCCTCTTATAAAACCTATCGCAGCCAGTATCAGGTTGCCGATTATAAGAATAATTCTGAAAAATCCCGACACCGCTCCCACGCTAAAGAGTTTGCCCTGGCTCGTAATATTCAGAATGAAAGGAATTTCCCAGAGCATCATTCCGACATAAAAGAGGCCCAGTACGATATCAATTATGCTTTGTTTTATATAACTCTTTAAAAGTTCATTTTTATCTTTATTTTTTATATATACTACTTTGGTCTTCTGATAAAAGCGTCCCGCGTCTTCCGAGCCCGAGTCTTTTATCTGCAGAATCTTCATCTGAACATAATAAACAATATACGAAGCCGCCGATAAAAGAAGCGCAATATCAAGTGCCGCAAAAGCGGTCCTTTGTTTGAAAAGCGAAAGTGTTAAGAATGCAAGCGGGAAGAAAAGCAGGGTTAAAAGAAGGGTTCCGATGAGGAACTTTCTTTTTGAAATCGGAAAATCGCTCGCCGCCTTGCCCGTCTGGCCGTTGACCGTCATGTAGGCAACTTTCTTTTCGTTCTTAAAAGACATAAACCATATCGGGAAGAGCGCTCTCTTCGCACTTACCGCGGTGTTAAACTGCTTGGTGGCTTCGTCATTGGACAAATATATTTTCATATCCTTATATTCGTCCTTGCAGGATGACATTGATACGACTTCTCTTGCAACATCATTGGCAAGTTCTTCAGCCTCATGCTCGTATACAACGCTCTCCACATCCGATATGTCTGCATAAAATCCTGAAAGGTATGAAGGATAAAACTTCTTTTTTCTCTCGGTAAAAAAAGGTGCGATTCTCTCTCCCAAATCATCGGAGAATGAGTATGATGCGTCCCTGCAGATACCTTCAAATTTTCCGTTTATATATCCGTTTACATCATAATAGTATGTGGTGGAGTATTCAGCGTCCCTCTGAAGTTCCATTCCGCTGACCCTGAAAATTCCTTCCTGATTAACCTCATAAAACCAGTAAGGAACATATATTGCCTTGAACTGATTGAGAATCTTTGCATCCTTTAATTCGCTCGGTGCAAATATCGCTTTCTTTGTAATCTTTTTAAATTCGCCGATACACTCCTCTTTGGTCTTCTCAAAAGGAATGATGTAATCAGGCTTTTTCTCTTTGGAAATTCTGGAAGTAAGAACGGTCGATGAAGCACAGTAAGTACAGAAACTGGAAGCTTCGTTATCTTCGCACATGATCTCGGCGCCGCACTGAGGACATGTAAAAACCGTGGTTTCGAAATAATCGTAATCCACGGAATCGTTTTCTTTAGTCACGCTCTCGGGTGCAAAAGACGCACTGCACTGTTTGCATACGAGTTTTTGAGACTTAATGTCGTATATGATATTTCCGCCGCAGTTTTTGCATGCGAACATCGTTTTCCCTCCATAATTATCTGAACAATATTATATTAACGCCGGTGTTTGTACAGATACAGGTTATTTGCGGTAATATAGTATTTTTATTTTGCCTTTTTGCGCAAATTAGATTTTTTGCTGTTCTTAACTTCAAGGCTTTTTATGATTGTGAAAATTTCAAGGATTGCTGTCGGAACCGCATTAATTACTACAAGAAATGTCTGCAGGATTTTAAGGTCATTTCCTGCGGTTAAAAGATCGTACTCCGAGCTGTTTAAGATTGCATCCGTCAGATACTCATCGGCATATAACTGCCAGTCGCCGTTTATAATTATGAGTTTAAGGATGAATGAAAGCACAACGAATACTGACGCAATTGCAAGCACCATTTTAAGACCGACTTTGCAGCCGTTTATTTTTCCGATTAAAAGCACGGTTATAAAAGGAAGTACAAGTTCGATAATGTTGATGATTATTCCTACCGTAAAATAAAAAGATTTGACGTCCGGAATAATATATATGGCTATATAAAGAATCCACTCTGTAACAAGCTGAACGATTAAAGAAATAACAGGAATAACTATCGTGAGAACCGTCGTTTTTATACCCGGCTTTGAATTGATTTTAAGAGCAAATATTAAAACGATAAAACTGATGTATATGATTAAAGCAAATAAATAATTAAGCATTATATATAGTTCCTAACACACAGAGTAATCAAGTGAATCTTTGGTAAGGTTCGCGTTGTAATAAGGATCGCCGGCTTCAAGTTCCTTTGCGTATTTTTCTTTGAAGTTTGCAAGGTCTTTCTTGTAAGCTTCGTCTTCTCCTCCTAAAAGAATCTGAGGCTTGTCGCTTATTCCCTCGCCGTAAGGATCGAATACATTAAGAAGTCCCATTCTTCTTAAAGACAGGCATAAGGAAATATCCGAGAATGCCACATCAAAGCTTTCGTCAAAGCCTCCTGCCTTTTCGAAATCTTTTTTCTTAAGCATGAGCATATCGCCTGTTACTGCGCTGCAGTCCTGAATGTAGCAGAGTCTGCCCATGTAACCGATGTATTTTTTATCAAAGCCGTGATGTACCAATCCTGCTGCCTTGTCTTTTCCGATACCGATTACAACGGATGCGTGCTCAATCTTGCCCTGGGAATTAATAATCTTCCCGCCTACTGCACCGACATCTTCTCTCTGCGCGATTGACAGGAATTCTCTTACAATATCAGGTGAGCATGCCTTAACGCTTCCGTCAAGGAAGAATAAAACTTCACCCTTTGCATTATCTGCAAGTGCGTTTTTCTTTGCGAAGATATTCTTGCCTGCGAGTTCTTCCGCAAAATCTGATTCTTTTATGATTTCGACATTCGAATATGAATTGAAGTTTTCAAGCGCAAGTATACAGTCCTCTGTGTCGTCCGTTACAATAACGGAAACAAGAGGCTCGCCCGTGACAACATATTTTAATCTGAAAATTGTTTCGAATGCTCTTGAAGAAGTGATGCTTGTATTGTAAATGCCGTTCGTTTTAAGATGGTCCGAAACGGCTCTTTTAGCTGCATCTATAGCATAGGTCTTGGCGTTGATATTCTGTGCCACACTGCCTGCATGAGCTCTCCAGTAGTAATAAATTCCCGACACATGAACAACCTTTTTTGCAAGATGGGTTAAGCGCAGAATCATGTCGTGATCCTGGCTTCCGTCGTATTCGGTTCTGAAAAGTTCTGTCTCGTTTAAGAGTTCTTTTTTGAATACCGAGAAATGGCAGATGTAATTGTTTGCACGAAGATTATCGATTGCGAAATCAGGTTTAAAATGAACGGTAATCATTTTGTTGATGTCGCCGTCCACAAAAGTAGCCTCGTCGCAGTAAATATAATCAGCACCCTCGTCTATGGCTTCTCTGTATTTATAGAGTGCGCTTGGATGAAGTACGTCATCGTGATCGAAGAGGCCGATGTAATCGCCCGTCGCCATTTTGTAGCAGGCATTGGTGTTACCCGAAATGCCTTCGTTTTTCTCAAGCTTTTTATATACTACTCTTGAATCGTTTTCTGCGTATTTCTTACAGATATCTCCTACGTAGGAATGCTCGGCGTCCGAACCGTCCGCAAGACAGAGTTCCCAGAATTTGTAGGTCTGGTTTACTACCGAATCAATCATTTCTTTTAGGAAATCTTCGGGAGTATTGTAAAGCGGAACGAGAATGGAAATGACAATCTTCTCGGCGTATTCTTTGCTTTCCTCTGCGATTCTCTGATCTTTGTCGGGGAAAGAAAGTGTTCCGAGTTCTTTGTATCTTTTCTTTAATCTGTTTTTGCTTTTCACCTTGTCGGAAACCGCCGATACGGAGCCGTACTGTGTGACTCTTTTAACCTGCGAGCGGACATATCTTAAAGGCTTTGAAAGCTTGTAAGCCTTGCTCGATTTAATGCGGTCGAGATTATCCTTAATCTCTTCCTTTTCGTCCTCAAGCTCTGTTATGCGGCCCGAGAGTTCCATGTTTTTTCTCTTGGTTTCCTCAAGTTCTTTTTTTAATTCTTCGAGTTCTCTGTTTTCCATTTTCTGTCAGTATCCGGTCGTTAAATATCTATGTTTAAGAATGTGTCGGTTATAATCTCTCTTACATTGCCGTGGTCCTTGGCGTACATGTAAATCCTGTAGTTGCCCGCGTCGAGATTATCAACCGATACGCGTAAATCAATTCCGCAAAGCTCGGTATTTTCGCTTCCGTTGAATCTTCCCGCAAGATCAGGTCTTAAGCAGCGTTCTGTCGGTATTACAAACTGCTTGCCGTCCTTTTGTAAGATTACGTCAAAATCAAATCTCATATTGTCGATGCCCGGTACTACAGCGTAGCCTTTGACAACGAGGATTTTATGTTCGTCTTCGGTAATCTTCACCTGGAATTTTTCGAAGGAGAAGTATATCCAGCCTTCTTCGTCGTTTGATTTTCTCGATTCAAACTTACCGCTTGCGTTAACGCTAAAGTCTTCTTTTTCTTTTTCGAAATTAAGCTTAAAATCTGCACAGCCGCCTTCGTAAGGATCCACTATCATAAGTGACGGATGGCGGTTCTTAAGAATTGCCTTTTCGTATGAGAGACGTTCGGATTTAATTTTGTTCTTTGCATCAACGCCTCTTGAAACCGATTCGTGATGAATAAGTTTTATATCGTTAAGCAGTACGTTTCTGTAGCCGTTCTCATAAAGGTTCATGCAGAGGTCGACATCATTGTAGCCTACTTTAAGTTCTTCGAACAAACCTCCGACTCTGTCGTAAAGTTCTTTTCTGACTGCAAGACATGCGCCCGTTACCGCAAGCACGTTTTTGTTCACAAGATTATCGCCTGCGCCTGCTTTTACGGTGTCTTCTTCACCCATGAATTTATGAGCGGGCCCGTCAATACCTGCGGATATTCCGACATGCTGGATCTTTCCGTCGGGATATAAAAGCTTACAGCCTACACAGCCTACTCCCTTGTTGGTAGCATATGCTGCCATTGTCTTAATCCATTCATGTCCTTCGGCTTCAATGTCATCGTTTAAAAGAAGCAGTACTTCGCCTCTTGCAACCTTAGCGCCGACATTGTTCATTTTGGAATAATTGAATTCCTCTACGGCATAAATATATTTGTATTCGAAGTCGCACTTTTCAAGGAAGGCTTCGACTTTGGCTTTGTTTTCCTCGCTCGAGCCGTTGTCGACTATGATTACTTCAATCTTTTTAAGCCCGTTTAAATTAAGCTTTCCGATAAGCGAAGTGAGCATATCGGGATTGTCTTTTGAAGGAATGATTATCGAAACGGTAATATCGGTTTCAACCGGTATGAGTTTTAATTTTTCTTTTGCCTTCTGTCTTATTGCCGCATATTTATCGTCCGAAAGCGAAGGAATGATTTTCTGATATTCGGAATAAAGAAGCGCACCTGTTTCCATGGATTCGCTTAATTCTTTTTCGCTTATATCGCTTTCGATTCCTTTTGAAACAAGTACTGCCGGAATGTGGCAGATTAAGTCTTCTCTTCTGTCGGCTCTTAATTTAGCACACGCTTCCACGGTCAGTTCATACATCATGCCCGTGTAATAAATCGATGCGCTGAGCATCTCTGTACCTGCCAGAAGGTCATTCAAGAAACTGCCCTCAATTGCAAACGCATTGATATAATCAAACGATGCCAGCGTCTCGGGACTGAATACGGGTTTGTAATATCTGAACGCTCTTCTTGCTTTGTACAATTCCTCTTCTTTAAAATCCGCAGATAATGCAAAATAATCCTCATCGCCGTAGATTAATACTGCGTAAGGATTATCGATTAAGTATTCATAGATCAGGCGCTCGCTCTCTTTTCTTAAGATTCCGAAGGTGGGATCATAAATGATATAGAACCTTGACTCATCATAAACAACATGGTTTTTAAGATTCTTTACCAAAGTTTCCATGCTCAGTCTTTCGACCACCTTTGCAGTCTCTTCCTCAACTTCTTTGGATGAAACGTAGTTGAAAACCGCAAGACTCTGATCTTCGTATTCCTTCAGAAGACGAATGTAATCTTTTTCATATTGTTTTTTTCTCGGCATCAGCAAAGCATTCTGCACTGCCTTTTTGAAATTTTGTGCCATAGGCGAATTACCTTCTTTTTTATAATTCACTAAGTTTAGGCCAGTTCCTGTCTCGCTCTATGATATTTAATAATGCCTCGTCCTTAACCGGCCAGTCAATCCCGACATCGGGATCGTTCCACACCAGTCCGCCTTCATCGTTGGGATGATAAAAGTCGCTCACTTTATAGAAGAATTCTGCCGTATCGGAAAGTACTAAAAATCCGTGTGCAAAACCCTTCGGTATAAAGAGCTGCTTTCTGTTTTCGGCGGATAAAACAACTCCGAAAGATTTGCCGTATGTCGGCGAACCTTTTCTTAAATCAACCACCGCATCATAAACTTCGCCGGAAATAACTCTGACTAATTTATCCTGCGGGAAATTAATCTGGTAATGCATACCTCTAAGCACTCCCTTACTCGAGGATGACTGGTTGTCCTGAACGAAAACGGTATCGATACCGAGTTCCTTAAAATCATTTGCCTGATAGGACTCCATGAAATATCCTCTCGCATCGCCGAATGCTGTGGGTGTGATTACCTTAAGTCCTTCTATTTCGCATGTTTCCACACTGAATTTGCCCATTTTTCTTCACCGTAAATCCTTTTAAGTATTAAAGTCCGTTTGCAACCTCTACGAGATACTGTCCGTAAGCGGTTTTCATAAGAGGCTCAGCCAGCGCAAGGAGCTGCTCTTTGGTAATAAAGCCTCTCTTAAAAGCGATTTCCTCTATGCAGGAAATGTATAAGCCCTGTCTTTTCTGAAATGCCGCAACGAAATCCGAAGCATCAAGAAGCGCATCATGATTGCCGGTGTCGAGCCATGCAAAGCCGCGTCCGAGTGTTTCCACATAAAGCTTGCCTCTTCTTAAATATTCGTTGTTTACACTTGTAATCTCTATCTCACCGCGTGCCGAAGGCTTAACGTTCTTTGCGATTTCAACTACATCGTTATCGTAGAAGTAAAGTCCCGGTACTGCGTAATTGCTCTTCGGATGTTCGGGTTTTTCTTCAATCGAAATTGCTTTGCCGTTCTCATCAAATTCAACCACGCCGTATTCTCTCGGATCTCTTACATAGTATCCGAAAATAGTTGCGCAGTCTTTTCTTGAAGCAACTTCTCTTAAAACCTTCGAAAAGCTCTGACCATAAAAGATATTATCGCCAAGAATAAGTGCTACGGAATCGTCTCCGATAAATTCTTCGCCTACTATAAAAGCATCAGCAAGTCCTCTCGGTGTTTCCTGAATTGCATAGTTCATGTTAAGTCCTAACTGTGAACCGTCACCGAATAAATCTTTAAAAACAGGAAGGTCTCTGGGTGTTGAGATAATCAGTATATCTCTGATACCTGCAAGCATAAGTATCGAAAGCGGATAATAAATCATCGGCTTGTCATAAACCGGCATAATCTGCTTTGAAATAGCTTTTGTCAAAGGATAAAGTCTTGTTCCCGAACCGCCTGCTAATATAATTCCTTTCATTCTTCCTCCGTAACGCGAAACACCGTTTGTTTTCGCTTGTAATCCGTATTTTCTGATTCAATTTTATATTCATCTCATAGATAGTTATATTTTATCATATTTTTCTCATTTTATCCATATTTAAACATTAAAGAGGCATATTATGGATAGTCTTAAATCAATATGCTATAATAACAAAGGTCAGTTTAATTCTGGTATGGAGAAAACTATGGAAGAACTTGCTATTAACGGCGGAAAGCCGGTAAGAGAAAAAAAGATATATTACGGCAGACAGTGTGTCGATGAAGATGATGTAAAAGCGGTCAGCGAAGTTCTGACAAGCGATTATATCACATGCGGTCCCAAGGTTGCCGAGCTTGAAAAGAAACTCGCGGATTACACAGGTGCAAAATATGCGGTTGCCGTTTCAAACGGAACTGCAGCGCTTCACTGTGCATGCATCGCTGCAGGACTTAAACCGGGCGATGAAGTTATCGTTACTCCGCTTACATTTGCCGCAAGCGCAAACTGCATTCTTTATGTCGGCGCAACTCCCGTATTTGCGGATATCAATCCCGAGACCTACAATATCGATCCCGAAAGTATCCGCGCTAAGATTACCGATAAAACAAAAGCAATTGTGGCTGTTGATTTTACGGGCCAGTGCGTGGAGAATGAAAAAATTCGTGCCATCTGCGATGAGTTCAATCTTATCTTCATTGAAGATGCGGCACATGCAATCGGAAGCGCCTATAACGGCAAAAAGGTCGGCTCTCTTGCAGATATTACATGCTTTTCCTTCCACCCCGTAAAAACAATTACATGCGGTGAAGGCGGAGCTGTAACGACCAACAGTGACGAATTATACAAAAAACTTGTGCTTGCGCATACACACGGAATCACTCACGACGAAGAACTGATGGAAGATGCTCCTCACGAAGGCATCTGGGTATACGAGCAGGTTTCTTTGGGATACAATTACAGACTGACTGATTTCCAGGCAGCAATGCTTATAAGTCAGTTGTCAAAGCTTGAAGACTTTAAAGCAAAGAGACAGGCAATCGTAAAAAAATACGACGAAGCTTTTAAGGATGTTCCCGAGATAATCGTTCAGAAGGAAATTCCCGAGTCCGATACCTGCAGACATCTTTATATAATCCGTCTGGACCTTTCAAAACTTAACTGCACAAGAAGGGAATTCTTCGATGCCATGAGCGCAGAGAACGTTCAGTGCCAGGTTCATTACGTACCGACATATTACTTCCCTTATTACAGACATTTGGGATACTCCGGCGGGCTTTGTCCGAATGCCGAGGAAGTTTACAAGGGAATTATGAGTATTCCTCTTTACCCCGCTCTGACAGAGAGCGATACCGATGATGTAATTCATGCTGTAAAGAAAATCGTGGAATACTACAGAAAGTAATTTAAAATATTTCTCATAAAAAAAGCGATTGGAAATTTATCCAATCGCTTTTATTTTTATCTTTACTGATTAGTATCCGAGATAACTGATATCCAGATCGACATTACCCTTAATACCATTTACGCTACCTTTTGCGGTATGCTGCCACAAATCGTATTTGCCGGTATAGTCTGTCTGGCCTGTGTAATGTGCGAGCCAGATCTTATATGAGCTTAACTGGCCTGCATCAAGCTTGTCGTTTAACCAGGACTTCGAAGCGTATACGCCGGGTGTGTAGCCTGCAGATTTTATGGTCTCGCAGAATGCCTTACATACAGCGGTTCTGGTTGCCTTGTCAAGTCCGTCTGCTCGGCCTGTACGTGAGCTGTTTGCGTATTCACTGTCGATAAATATCGGATAGGAAATTGTGTTGCCCTGTGCAAGGTTTACGCAAAGCGATGCTTCTTCAACCGCTTCGGCTTCATTCTTTGCCTGCGAGAAGAAGTAAAGTCCTACCTTAAGGCCTGCTGCCGTAGCGCCCTGAATGTATGATTTGTACTTTGAATCGTAAATCAGTCCGCCCTTTGTATATCCTCTGAAACCGCATCTGATGATTACGAATGAAATACCCGAATTCTTAACTGCGGTCCAGTCGATTGTTCCGTTATATGTGGATACGTCGATACCTCTTGAACCGTTTCCTTTGATAAGGGAACCGTCGGAAGCGAAATTGTATTTCATTCCGCCGATAACCTGTTCACCGGTCACCTTCTTACCGTTTTCATCGTAGTAATAAACGTTTCCGTTGATGGTCTGCCAGCCGGTATATTTGTATTCCACTTCACCCTTAATATAGAACTCGTCGTACTTGTAATAATCTGCCCATTTGGCTTCGATGTACTTACCGTCCGATGTCTTGTAATATACCTGGTAATCCGTACCGTCCTTGGTATATTTAAGTGCATTGGAAGAATTCTGCGAAGGATCTGCTTTTATGATAAAGGACGCCGTCTTTGAAACAACATTTCCGTCTACACCTTTTTCTTTGGTGGTAACAACTACATCAGCGCTTCCTTCGGTAACAGCGGTAACAAGTCCGGACTCCGAAACCGTGATACAGTTGTTGGTTGCGTTAAATGTAACTTCACTGCTTGATTCAAAGCCCTCAACCATCGGTAATATCTGATAGGTATCGCCCACAACCAGAGACTTCTTTTCGGTGATTTCGTTTCCTGCACTGTCGATAAGCGTTAATTTAAGTGCTTCGGCTTTTGTGACTTTTATCTTTATTGATTTTTTAACTCCGCTTCCGTCCATTGCTTCCGCAATGATTTTAACATCGCCGGATCTCACGCCGATTACATTTCCCTGAGAATCGACTGTCGCAATATCCACATTGGAACTGCTCCATGCAACTTCCTTGTTGGTTGCATTCTTCGGAGTAACCTGAGCAGTAATTTTAATTGCGCTTCCTACAGCAACACTTGTATCACCCGAAAGGCTTATATCCGAAACCTGTACAACCGGAGGTTTGTCTTCTTCAACGGTTATAGGCACCGAATCAAATGCTCCGCTTCCGTCATTTGCAGTTGCGGTAATTATTGCGGAACCTGCACTCTTGCCTTTAATGGTTCCGTTTTGATTAATGGCTATGACACTGTCATCGCTGCAGGACCAGGTAACGCTTTTATCTGTTGCATTGCCGGGATCAACAGCCACACTGAGATTAATTTTATCTCCGATTTTGATATTCTGCTGGCCGGTAATTCTTACGCTTTCAACATAAACAACAGCGGGTGCGCCGTCTTTTACGGTAATGTTCCATGTCTTTGAAACACCGCTTCCGTCCATTGCCGAAGCCGTAATAGCTACATCTCCGGGTGCAATTCCCGTAACGTTTCCTGCGGAGTCAACGGTTGCTATGCCCTCATTTGAACTGGACCAGTTTATATCCTTGTTTGTAGCTTCATCGGGGTAAACCACAGCATATACTGTAGTGCTGTTGCCTGTAATTAATTCCGTTTCACCGGAAAGAACAATATCTGAAACATTTACATTGTCAACTCTTCTGAAGCCGCCCCATTCGAATGCGCTTACAAGAGTTTTGGGATCTTTAATATCGGATTTGTTTATCTTTACAAAGCCGTCCACGCCGTCCATCGGAGTAGCTGTGGAATCAAGAAGTTTTACGGTATCCTGAAGAGTCTCGCCCTGGTCTACATCCTTGCCCTGGTTTTCTTCCTGTGCAAGGTTAACCTGGCTCATGTCCTTGGCTTCGTCGATTACATTGATAACCTGATAAACAATTGTATCCTGAACCTTTACCTTGGTGGCCGTTGCAGGGAATTCGTAAGGATCAACCGAAATAACCGTTACCTCATAATTACCCGGCGCAAGCTTATCCACATAAATGACACCGTCCATATCGGAATCAACCCAGCTGTATTCCTTGCCGTCAGGTCCTTTGGCGGATACTTCAAAACGAACACCCGTAACAAGCTTGTTTGTGTTCTTATTTATGAATTTTATCTTTAAGTCTTTTTCTATCGAAGAGAAATTAACGGAAACAGGCTCAACCTCCTGCTTATCTTCTTCCACTTTCTCCTCAGGCTCGGTTACTTCTTCGGTAACTTCTTCTGCGGGAGCTGTAATGCTGTCGATATATGCCTTCTGGCCTATCGCTTCGATTCCGTCATATCCTATGCCGTCAATGTCCGAATACAGTGCACCGATTGATGCGAACTGTTTAACATCATTACTGTGCGCTTTGTTGTTAAACAATTTAACCCCAAGTACGGCAAGAAGTGCTATCAGAACAATTGCTACAAGCAAACCTGCGATTTCAATGATTCCGAATTTGCTCTCGTATTCATCGTCATCGTCATATTTTGCTTTTTTGTTCTTCTTTTTATTCTTTACGTTCTTGCTGTTTTTGCTGTTCTTCGCGTTCTTAGTACTCTTGGCAGGAACCTTCTTAACTTCTTCTTTATTCTTCTTTACTTTCTTTTCCTTGGGATCGTCTTCTTCAAAGTCATAGGATTCGTCTTCTTCGAGTTTTTCGCTCTTGGGGGCTTCTTCCTCGCTAACCTCTTCTTCCAAATCCTCTTCGGCTTCCTCTACAGGCTCTTCTTCAGCTTCTTCGGTTTCCTCAGGAACTTCTTCATCTTCAGGTTCTTCTTCAAAGTTCTCTTCGTCTGCAGATTCCTCGTACTCAGTTTCCTCTTCGGCTTCTTCGTACTCTGCTTCTTCAGCTTCTTCGGTTTCGGCCTCAGCATATTCGGGCGATGCTTCTTTTATGATCTTTTCTTCGGGAGCTTCATAAACTTCCTCGTTTACGGTTTCCGCAACTTCTTCTTCACTTAAAAAGCCCTCGATTTCTTCCACGGAATCAATAACCCTGGTCTGTCCGAGATCAAGCTGCATATCTTCCACGGCATTCTTTTCGAGCGCTTTTTCTATTTCATCGGATGAAAAAACCTGGGTCTCTTTCATGACCATATTTAAATCATCGCTTAATTCCTGATTGGGAGCACCGAGCTCTTCGTAACGAAATTCAAGGTCTCCGACGGAATCCAGATCTATCATCTCAATATCAGTATCAAATATATTTTTTTTCTTTTCTTTCATTTGTCACCTCACTGACCCCATACAAAGTTCATATTACCACAATTTGTCCTATTATTCAACATATGCCCGCTTGTTTGCAATTATCCACAATATAATGTAATATAATGTTTAACCTGAACAGTTGTGGCTTATGGATTTAATGGAGTAAAAAATATGCAGAATACAAATAAATCAAATCATAAAAGACCCGCCGGTAATAAAAAGGGCGGCTCCGGTAAAAGAAGAGTCCCCAACTACCCCCGTATTATAGGCTGGGGTATTGCGCTGATTCTTGTAATATGCGTAATAGCTATAGTTGCCCGTATAGCTATCTGGAATAAGGGCGTTAAATATGTAATGACCGCCGAGGACTATGAGCGTATCAAACTTGATACTCTTGACAATGTTATTCTCTGGCCGCCCGAACAGCTTGACAAGGAATCTTACGACGGAACAACCGATGTGGTTATTTTCGGAAACGATACCTTCCGTGACGGAAGCGACAAGGGCGAAAGCATCATGGATATGTTTAAGAAGGAAGTCGAAAGCGACAAAGTTAAATTATACGACTGCTGCCTTCCGGGTTCCTACATGGTAAGTTTTAACGAAAGCGAAGCATCTCCCGAAGAATGTCCCGAGGATTACTTTACTCTGTTCTGGCTCATGCTCAATACAATCCAAAAAGACTTCAGCAAGCAGAACACAGCTCTTGCTCACCTTGATTCGTCAAAGTATGATCTGGACAGATACAAAGAAGTTATTGATGTTCTTAACGGCATTGATTTTAAAAACGTGGAAGTAATTATGCTCTGCTACGACGGACATGATTATTTATACGGAAAGAAACCAATCAATTACAATATCGACAATCCCGACAGTGCACAGACAGAGAACGTAGCTACAGAGTTAGGTGCTCTTTATGTTCTCTGTGACACTATAAACAAAATCAATCCCAATACACAGATTGTATTTGTATCTCCCATTTTCTGTTATGCAACAGACGAAAAAGGCAAGCTGGTTTCAAGTGCAAAATATGATACAGGCTATGGAACAATAGGCGAATACATTTACTGCGCAAGATATACAATCAACAATTACTATGCAATATCATACGTTGATTTGTACAACGGCGTTCTGATAAACGAAGATAACGGAAAGCATTATCTCGAAGATGACGGAATCACCCTAAAAGAAAAGGCCCGCAAAATGATTGCGGACCGTCTCGTTTATATCCTGAAAGAAAGACTTTAGTTTTTCTCTTTGTTATTAAACCAGATAAATGATGAAAGCAGAACCCATATAATCGTTGAACCGATGCTGGATACAAAGGAAGTTCCTTCAAGTGCAAACAGCGTCTGAACAACAGTCCATGAAATACCGAGGCAGAGTACCAAAACTACTGCCTCTATTTTTTTATGCTTGCCTTCCTCGGGCTTTAATTCCTGCTTGATGGCGGATATTCTGATAACTGCCGCAACCAGAGCCTGGCCTAAAATAATAAGCGCTGTTACAAAAAGGCCTTTCAGTCCGAAACTGAAATATGAATCAGCCAATTTCGGACAGTTCTCTTCAAACGCCGCATAGTAGTAGCCGTGATGTGTTACCAGGGTTTCCGACTTCATTTCACTCTCCACCAGAACAGGTGCAAGCAGGCCTCTTACCACATCTCTTACATATCTCTTGGCAATTGTCTTTTTGTATCTGTAATAAGCATTTTTGTAAAGATTTCCCCAGATAACATCCATATCGAGTTTATCTTCTTCGTATCTGTGGATAATCTTCTTGAAGTTTCTGTAGGAATGGCCCGAATCGTAATCGGCATTTCTTATTACTCCTAAAAGATACTCTTCGTTCCTTTCATCCTTTTCGTAATCAAGGTAAGGAATAATCACTCTCGCAGCAATCTGCTCTTTTGTGGGCTGATGATAAAGCGTGTGGTTGATATTGTTGTATGTAAAATACTGAGGCATCAGCATTATTATCACAAGTATGCAGAAAAGAAGAAGCGTATTTCTCCAGGACTTATCTGCCATGTTTCTGCCCTTAATTCCGATATTTCTGATAAGTGTAATTGTAAGGAACAAAAAGGTAATGAACACACCGATCCAGAATGCACCTCTGTTTAAGTAGGATAAAACCACAAGGAGCGCAAATATGCCGATAAGACACCAAAGTCTTCTGGTATGATCACCATAAAAGTATCTTAATGCAAAGAACACCAAGAGCATCAGAAGTGATACGCAAATAGCATAAAGTGTTGCATTGAAGTTGACACTTAAAACCGTAGGAAGCGTCATTACATATAAAACAACCGTACCGTAACAGAAAAACTTTGTCTTACTTCCCGCAACCTTTTTAACAATGGTCATAGTAAGAATGAAAACCACTGCTGCCATAAGAACGAAACTTCCTGTTTCCTTGTAGTGGAAATAAAATTCCTTTCCGTTCTTAGGAGCAAAGATATTTTTAGCTAGCCAGGAAAGTGCAAAGACAGTCTGAACGAGTGTAAGCGCACAGAAAGCAGCAATGCCTGCGGTATTTAAATATTCTAAAAAGTTTTTGGTTTTAGTCTTTTTATCCATCAGTTAATTTCTCCGATAAAATCAGCAAGTGCGGAAGAATAAACTTCCTTTCCCGCATCGTTTAAATGAATTCCGTCGCTTAAGTACTGATCGTAATTATCTTTATTTATTTCATTGCTTTCGCTGAAATCAAAGTAGTATACATTTTCGTATTCGTCCGCTAATTTTTTAAGTTCTGCATTGTATGCGGTTCTGTATTCTTCAGTAACCTGATCGAAATAATCATCTCTCTCGCCATAGTAAATCAGCGTCGAATAAGTAACTTCGGGAAGAACGATCTTTAAATCGGGATATTCGTGAACGATTCTATCAATACCGCATCTGATCGCACCGGCATATGTGAATTCATCATATTTGTCATTTGAAACCGCAGGTACTCTCAAATGCGCATCGTTGACACCGTAGTTGACAATCAGTATTTCCTCTTTGTCAAAATTCGTTCCTGCCAATAGTTTTGCCTTCTGGAAACCATCGTTAATGGCTGCTGATAATCTCCTTACATTATCCGATACCGAAGCTTTGTTGCCTGTGCAGATAATGTTTGAAATATTGTAAAAACAAAGCTTGTCGGAATAATAATCCGGCTCGCCGCCGTCATTTAATTTGGATGCACAGGTTCCGCCGATGGAGCAGTTTAACATTTCACAGTCAAGCTTGCTCTCAAGGATTTCTGCCAGATTTCTTTCGCCGTTATTATTGCAGAATAAACTGTCTCCTACAATCGCAATATTAAGCTTGTTTTCGTACAAAGGAAAAGTATATTTCTTCCTCGGGACCACAAAAATGGCAAGTACTGCAAAAAGCAGAACAAAAACAATAAATGAAATTAAAAATACCGTTTTTTTCTTCTTCACTGATTTTTCCTTAATGGTTTTTCATATATTCTTTGATAACTTCTTCTTCGGAAAAGTGTCTCTTTACACCCTTTACTTCCTGATAGGTCTCGTGGCCTTTACCGATTAGCGCAACGATTTCGCCGGGCTTTGAAATATCTAAAAGATGCTCTATGGCTTCCTTTCGATCATAAATCACTTCATAAGGGCAGTCATGCTCTTTTATGCCCTCGATGATTGATTTGTTGATATCGTCAATCTCTTCAAATCTCGGATTGTCCTCGGTCAGAATGATATAGTCTGCATACTTTGATGCTGCTTCACCCATATCGTGACGTCTTGCCACAGGCTTGTTTCCGCCGCCTCCGAAAAGAACTGTGAGCTTCTTCGGATTGTAAGCACGAAGGGTAGACAGAACGCTCTCTGTTGAAATCGCATTGTGTGCGTAATCAATGATAAATGTGCCTTTAGGCAGCGCTTCTTTTACGAGTTGTGTTCTGCCCTTGATATGAATGTTTATAAGGCCGTTTACAATGTCGCTGTCATCCGCTCCTAAAAGATGTGTAACCTCAGCCGCGATAAGTGCATTGTCGACATTGTGGATGCCGGGAATTCCGATTGTGATGTCTTTATTTACATCGCCGTGCATAAGGAACGAAACGCCGATGATATCGTCTTCCCAGGTGTTCTTAATGTCGGTTGCGTAAAGATATGCTTCGCCTTTTACGGAAACGGTTCTTAAGTTCGGAGAATATTCTGCCATCTCTAAACCGTATTCGTCATCCACGTTGATGACTGCGGTTTCTACCTGCTTAAAGAATGCCTTTTTGCAGTTTTTGTATTCTTCGAAATCTTCATGTTCGCCCGGTCCGATATGGTCGGGTGAAAGATTCGTAAAAGCTCCGATTGCAAAATGAATGCCTGCAATTCTGTCAAGCTTTACGGCCTGCGAGGAAACTTCCATGAATACTACCTTGCAGCCTGCATCGGCCATCTTTTTAAAGAGTCCCTGAATCTCGAAGGATTCGGGCGTGGTGTTCTTCGTCTCGATATATTCGTTTCCCACATATGCGCCTATGGTACCAATCATTCCGACCTTAACGCCGGATACTTCCATGATGCTCTTGCACATATGCGTGGTAGTGGTTTTACCTTTGGTTCCGGTCACACCGACAATAACGAGTTTGTCCGCGGGATTGTCAAAGAAGTTTGCTGCAATTTTGGATAATGCAACTCTTGAATTAACAACCTTTAAAACGGTAACACCATCTTTTTTTACATCAACATCTTTTTCGACTACAATAAGTGTAGCGCCTTTTTCAAGTGCGGAATCAATGTATGCATGTCCGTCGGTATTAAAACCTGTGAGGCATACAAACGCACTGCCGTCCGTAACTTTTCTTGAATCGTAAACGACATCTTTTATTTCTTTATCAAGTGTTCCGGAAAGGACTTCATAAAGAATTCCTTGCATCAGTTTCTCAATTTTCATAAATGTATTCCCCTTCAAAAACGACGTGACTCGGACCTTTCATGTGAACCAGTCCTTTTTCGTCCCATTTTACTTCAAGCGGTCCGCCTATCTGCATTACTGTCGCTTCCCTGTCGCAAAGTCCAAGTCGGTTTGCGAATACAAGTGCCGTACAACAGCCCGTGCCGCAGCCTATGGTCTCTCCGCAGCCTCGCTCCCATTCGCGAATCTGAATGTTTTTTCTGTCAACGACACGCGCAAAAGTCACGTTGGTTCTCTTCGTAAAAAGAGGATGTGTCTCTATCGCCGGTCCGATGGTTTCGATATCCAGGTTTTCCAGATCGTCCGTAAAAATCACGGTATGCGGATTGCCCCATGAAAGTGAGGACATTCTGACATTCATTATTCTGCCGCCGGCATTAACCTTAACACTCTCGTTAAAGAACTCTTCTTTTTCAAAGTCCACGGGAATCAATTCGGGTTTAAAAATCGGCTCTCCGATTTCCGCTTCGATATTCTTAACCTCTCCATCTTCAATGGTCAGATAAAGGTTTTTAATTCCGCCGAGGGTTTCGATTTTTAATTCGGTTTTATCCGTCAGTTTGTGGTAATATGCAAACATTGCCACGCTTCTTACGGCATTTCCGCACATCTCGGCCTCGGTTCCGTCGGGATCGAATATTCTCATTTTAAAGTCAGCCGCATCGGACGGACAGACGAGTACAAGACCGTCCCCACCAACGCCAAAATGGCGATCAGAAATCTGAATCGCCACTTCATTCCAGTTCATATCCGGCAGTCCGGCCACGTTTACATATACGTAATCGTTGCCGAAAGCCTCCATTTTTGTAAACGGTATTTTCATTAAACACCTCTGTTTTGTCTTTTATGAGTTTAAGGCCTGTTCAAGGTCATCGATGATATCTTGCGGATCTTCGATTCCGACAGAGATTCTTATAAATGCTTCGTTGATTCCGAGTGCTCTTCTGATGTCATCGGGAACATCTTCGTGAGTCTGTGTAATAGGATATGTGACAAGCGTTTCGGTTCCGCCGAGGCTCTCAGCAAAGAGAACCATCTTTACGTTGGATAAAAGCTTTCTTGCGCTCTCCTCGCTGTCGAGTTCGAACGAAATCATTCCGCCGAAGCCCGAAGCCTGTGAAAGGTTCATTTCATATCCGGGATGATCTTCAAAGCCTACATAGTAAACTTTCTTTACCTTGGGATGGTTTCTTAACCACTCGGCTACAATCTTCGCATTTTCGTTATGCTTTTTCATTCTTAAGGAAAGCGTTTTGATTCCTCTTATAATAAGCCAGCTGTCCATGGGTCCGAGACCCGAACCGAGGCTCTTTAACTGGATGTGGAAATGATGCGAAAGCGCTTCATCTTTAATAACAACCATACCTGCCACAACATCGTTGTGACCGCAGAGATACTTTGTACCGCTGTGAACGACTATATCTGCACCGAGCGTCAAAGGTCTCTGGAAATACGGTGTCATAAATGTGTTGTCTACGACAAAGAGTGCGCCTGCGGCGTGAGCTATCTTTGCAATGCCCTTGATGTCGCCGACCTTCATCATGGGGTTGGTCGGAGTCTCAAGGAAAACCATCTTGGTATTAGGCTGAATCGCCTTTTTGACATTCTCAAGATCAAACATATCGACATAAGAAATCTCGATTCCGTTTACTCTGAAAATATCTTCGACGATTCTGTGTGTACCGCCGTACAAATCGTCGCATAAAAGACAATGCTCACCGCGCTTTAAATAATCAAATACGGACATGCTGGCTGCCTGGCCGGAAGTAAATGCAAATGCTTCAACGCCTTCCTCGAGGATAGCCATTGTTCGTTCAAGTTCCTGTCTCGTGGGATTCTGAAGTCTGGAATAATCATATCCCGTGGAAACCCCGAAATCTCTGTGTCTGAAAGTGGCAGACTGGAAAATCGGAAAACTTACGGCGCCGCTGATGGGGTCGCATCCGAGTGCTCCGTGAACTACCT
>JAEEGI010001554.1_pt1 | contig 57091 bp, 50 predicted proteins | sample 8958751 | NCBI WGS metagenome assembly JAEEGI01 (sample SAMN16246545, study PRJNA631951) | gut metagenome | biome: gut microbiome; feature: rumen; material: KS-attached | host: Bos | place: Iran: Karaj | collected 2018-10
GTCAGGATGGGCGATGTTGAAATAGAAGGACATCATGCCACCCATCGATTGGCCAGTCGTGTAAAGCCGTCTTTGGTCGACCTTATACTCTTTGCATATATATTGCAACAGCCGGATAGTCATCTCTACCTCGTCGGTGGTGCTCCAGTCATCCTGCACAGCCCAGTCGGAATATTGCGGAACCAACACAAAAGACGGGTGCTTCCGCTGGTCACGGTCGGAGGCAAACTCAAGAGCTCCGTAGCCCTGGGTGAGTGGGCTTGTCACATCCTTCCCCACGGTGCTTGCGTCGGCCATGAAAAGCACCAGAGGATAACTTGTTTTCCCATCATAACCATCTGGGATAAGAAGATTGTACTGCATGGTCTTGCCTGTTGCAGCATCCTCGAAAGTGAACTGCCGGAACTTCCCCAAGGCCTCATTCTTCAAGGCGACAAACACGGAATCGTTCTCTTTTGAGTTCATCCTCATGTCGCCGTTCCTGAAGTGTGGTGCCTTGTCGCCAAATCTTTTGTCACCGCCATTTCTTTGAGCGCAGGCTGTAAGGCTCAATAGGCATATTGCCCAAATCAATGTTTTCTTCATTGTGGAATAAAATCCCCGCATGTTTTGTTTCATGTCTTCTTGTATTTTTGTTGATAAAACCATGTGGAGTTGTCCGCTCTACCAAGCGGAAAAACAGGGGTTTGACTATATGTACATATCCTGATTTTCGTGTACAAAGATACGAAAATATTTTTTCCTAATCAGAAAAAAAGCTATTTTTGCATGGGTTCGCAAAAGAATAATACTTGAAGCATATATTATTGGTTTTCAAGATTGTTACCCCGAAACATACAAATAAGCGAAATGACAAAAAATCACAAAAAATAAACGTTAAAAACAGATATGGTAAAAGCTAAAAAAACATTTCACGGAATCAAATTCAACATTTGGTATATGCTTTAATCACAGTGTTCATTACTGTTCATGCGTTTGTTTTTTATAGCCTGTATGTCATTGAAGGCGACAGCTTGATGCTGGCAACCGGCACAACTTCGGTTTGGCGTGCTCTCGATTGTCGGGGTGGTGTTTATATGTTCGGCGATTATCTTCCTGTATGGTTGATGATTATTATTGAGATTGCTTTCGCCTTTGTGCTTGCAGTGACAATGGGCAGCCCCTTGGCGTTCCGGTTGGCCAGCCGCAAGTTCGACCCACGCCGCAATCACCCAATGATATTCGAGTCGGCTATCATCACAGCTACCGTTTGTCTTATGTGTCCGTCAATGAGTTTGCTGGCTGATCTCTTTTATTATCCTTACCATAAGGGATTTGATGTCATCGACTTCTTGTGCCGTTGGTTCCGTCTGATATGTTATAACCTACCGTTTGCCTATTTCTCGCAGATGTTTTTTGTTCAACCTTTTGTGCGATTTGTCATACGACGGCTTTTCGCCAATAACATAGCACAGCGTAATGAACAGAACAGCAACAAGACAGTCAAACCGTCAGATGAGTCAGATGCTATTGCCGATGTGATTATCCGCGAAAACGAAATTGCAGCGATGGACAAATAAAACAATTAACCACTAAAATACAATATTATGTCAGTAACAAATTTAAACGAAATCGAAAAGGCAGATGTGCTCGTAGCCGGTCTGCGTAAACATCTCAAAGAGGCGCAGGAAATCGGCATCACCACCGATGCCATCAACCGACTGGAAGAGGCGGCAAAAGATTTGCGGCAAAAGGATGCCGAGGTAGATAAACTGCGTAGGCAGGCCACTCTCAAGGCGCATGAGAATCTCGAGTTGATTGCCGACCTCAAGGCGCAGATGCTCAGCATGCGCATGGCTGTCAAAGCCCGCTATCCGCAGTACGAATGGATTAAGTATGGCGTGCAGGACAAGAGATGAACTCCATCATGCAAAGCCCGAGGCTGTGAGATTTCTCGCAGCCTCGGGTCTTTTGATATCCCCTCCAAAGTTCAGTCGAGTTGGGGGGTATCCCAAATAGGTCATTAGAGAATTAGCATTGTAAAGAGTTGTATTTGTATGCAATATAACATTTGTGTTATATTAAACGACCGATTTGGGTTAAAGGTGCCTTGGGTTGGGGCATTTCAACGTTGTTTTACACTTTAAAAGTGTAGAACAACTACAATACAGGTGTGAAAACATTGTCTGCCAGCTTACAGCTGGTTGATGACGGTGGCGATGTCTTCGGTAAAGGCGGTAAAACGGGGCATATCTTCGATGTAGGGTTCGGGGTTGTCGCGGTTGAAGCGGATGAGGGTGGTATGGGGAAACCGCTGCGCCATCTGTTCGAAAGGGAGACGGATAATGCCAGGGGTGTTGTAGCCAATGCCAAACTCCAACAATAGCAGGTTGTCCTGCGAGGCCCGATGCACGAAGTCAGTGTAGCGACGCGCCTGTTGGTGCCAATGGAAATCTTCGACAAAGGTGTCGTCAATACGCAGGTTCAATGAGGCAGGACTCCCATCGGGCATGGTGGGAATCATCTCTGTGGGAATGTGGCAGTCATGGATAAGTGGCAGCACACGGAAGACCCATTCGCGGTTGTCGACAAGCGTTTTAGGCGACCCCGAAGCAGGCTGGAACCAGCGGTAGTCGCCTTGTGTGGCGAAAATCCTCTCTGTGGGGAATCCCGCCAGCTCGAATTGGGCGTCGACATTGGTGGTCACAATGAGCTCTTCGGGAAACCGATGGAGGAGCGTCTTGTACAGTTCAGTGGCACCCGTGCGGTAGCGGCTGAACCAGATGTGCTTTGCCCAGTAGGCCCAATATTCTTCAGGAGTCTCGAAAGGATAAAACGACGAAGTGTAGAGGTCGGTGAAACCGTAACGCTCTATCCACGGGGCGAACTCGCGACGGAAGTCGTCACCAGCATAGTCGATGCCTGCGGCAGTAGTGAGACCGCTGCCCGCACCGATAATGATGTGGTCGGCCTCCTGAACGGCATGGCGAAGGAAGCTAATTCTTTCCGAGTAACTTGCTGTAGATGTCATAGTCGATGTCCTTGAAGACGTTGAAAACTACTGTGAATGCGTTATTGTGTGAATGCGTCAATGCGTAAGTGGATGTGTATTCTTTAACCGTTTGGACAGCAATTTCGGCGGCGCGGCTGTTGGGGAAGCGGAACTCGCCGGTGGAGATGCAGCAGAAGGCTATCGAGTGGCAGCTGTTCATTTCGGCAAGGCGCAAACAAGCGCGGTAGCATGCCGCCAGTTGCTCCTCTTGCAGGGAGGTCGGGATGCCGTCGGGTATAATAGGGCCTACAGTGTGGATGACATACTTGCATGGCAGGTTGTAGCCGGGCGTAATGATGGCTTCGCCGGTAGCTATCATGCCGCCTTGAAGGGTATCGTTGCATTGTTGCCTTAGTTGGAGTCCAGCTGCCGAATGGATAGCATTGTCGATACAGGCGTGCAACGGATGCCAGCAGCCGAGTCCTTAACTATTGGCAGCGTTGACAATGGCATCGACTTGGAGTCGTGTGATGTCCCCCTGCCAGAGTTTTCCTACTTTTTCCACCACGCCCTTGTCGGTCAGTTGTGCTTGTAGTTCTGCATCCTGTGCGGCAAGAAATTCATCGCTCAGCGGTTGCGGCTCCCAGATGTTGCTTAATGCCCGTAACAACCGTTGTTTTTCGACCAGGGTGGTTGGAATTTCCGCCTCGACGTTGTTCTGCTGCATCAGATAGTGGATGCAGAAGTCGATATTCTCAATTCTGTTCATGGTATTTCTCGCGGTCGCTGATGATGTCGTGGAGGTTGTGGTATGCCCAATCGAGTAACTGGCGCATGACGGGGAGAAACGAGCGTCCGCGCTCGGTGAGGGCGTACTCCACGCGTGGTGGCATTTCGGGATAGACAGTACGGCAGATGAGGCCGTCGGCCTCCAGTCCGCGGAGGGTCTGTGTGAGCATTTTTTGAGAGCAGTCGGGGTTGGCTCGCTCAATGTCCTTGAATCGCAACGGTGTCTCACTGCCGCCCAGTGTATAGATTACTGCCAGCGTCCATTTGCCGCCGATGCGTGCCAGCACATTGCGGATGGGGCATTCGGGGAAAATGGGGTCTTTGATGAAGTCCTTGGTCATATCGATGTTTTTTGAATGTGCAAAGATACAAATAAAAAATGAAAATTGAAAAGTGAAATACGAAATGGAGTCGCCCGGTTTTCAGTTTTCACTTTTCAATTCTCACTTTTCACCGCTTACCAAGTAAGCTTTTCCTGCAGGATTTCGCCGTCTGTCATCGGGCTGTCGGCCTCGGTGAAGGAGTTTGCCTTGTACTGGATGCAGAGCATTGTAAGGTTTTCGTTGCCGGTGTTCTTCAGCGCACGCTTTCCTTCGGGTGACACTCGGATAATGGCACCCTCGCTGACGGGAAATACTTCGCCGTCCACCTGATAGTGTCCTTCGCCTTTCAAAATGATGTAGAGTTCCTCGTGGGTTTTGTGGGTGTGGAGGAAACCACTGTCCTGACCGGGGACCAAGGTCTGGAACGACAATTCGCTGCCTGTGGCACCGACGGCCTGTCCTGCGAACACTTTACCCTTGATGGTGACATCGGGTCCCATTGGAAGCTCGTGCTCGATTATCTCGTTCATTTTCCCGACATTTACTGCGGCATAATTCTTGCCACTTTTGATTGTTTCGATCTGTTTCATAATATCCGTTGTTTAATTTGTTTTTGACGGTGCAAAATTACATACTTTCTCCCGACCCCACAAGAAGGTACCCAGGAGTTAGCTGGTTACTTTTGGGTAAGTATCACGGTGAATAAAGGAAACCTACAACGGGAATTTAACAGACTTTAACTCTGCCGCATGCTGATGGCCGCATCAATTTTGGGTCTTTTTCGGCTAGGGTATTGCAAAATCATGCTCTCCATGACTATTGTCCACTTAGGCTTTTTTCCGCTGGAAATGGGATGTGATGTCGGTGAAGGTGCCGTCGGGTTGGCGTTTGAGCATGTGCTGGTTGCAGTGTGACGACTGGAGGGGGCCGAGGTGGGCGATGTAGGGGCCTATCTTGATGTAGTCGAACTGCTGTTTGTCTATGTGGTGGGGGATGTACTGCCGGCCACTGTACCACGCCACTTTGTGTTGGGGATAGCGTCGATGGACGTATGCTGCCAAGTCTGCCACCTCATGTGGTGCGGCGTCGCCGCCCATGAAACAGATGCAGGTGATGCCCTTGCCATGTTCCGCCATCAGGCAGTCTATGGCATTGGCATCGAGAGGCCTGCCGGTATCAGCCCACAGGTAGGGGCTGTGGCAGCCCGGACACCGGCAGGGGCATCCAGTGATGTTGATGGCCAGCGAGGTCTCGTCCGGCACCTCTTGAAAGACTATGTCGGTGTTGAGGTATTTAAGCATTGTGGTAGTAGCGTCGACGGGCCTCCTCCTGGCGCCCCTGTGAGAAGTTGCTGATGCGTTTCAGGTAGCCGATGATGCGGGTCATGTAGTCCACATTCTTGCTGTGGCATACAGGGCACTCTTTCAAGTACCTTTTGTCGATATGGCCACAGTCGTTGCAGATGGTGTTGGGCACATTGAAGGTGAAATAGTTGCACCCCTCGGTTGCAGCTACGCGCAGCAGCTGGCGATACTGCTCCTTGGAGAGGTGTTCGTCCAGATTGAGATGCAGGGCACTGCCGCCGGTGAGGTGCTGGATATAGGGGGCTCCGTGCAGGCGGAACTTGTCGAGGATGGTGAGGGAGTCGTCCTCGACGATGTAGAAGTAGCTGTTGTAGCAGTCGCGCGGCACAAAATAGCCGTCCTCTTTGTCCCACTTGGAATGTTTCACGCCCACGTTCTCGGCGGGAATCATCTCGCAGTTGAACATCAGTTCGTTGGTGCGGTACTGCTTGTTGTACTTCTCCACCACGCCGAGCACCGACTGCACATAGTCGCGATACTGGTCGTTGTCGTTGATGGGGATGCCAAGGAACTCGGCACCCTCTACCAGTCCGTTGACACCGATGGTGAGGTACTGCCGGTTGATATTGATATAGCCTGCATCGAAGAGGGGCAGCATGCCGTGGCTTTGCAGCTCCTTGAGATTCTCGTTATAGGCTATCTGCACCTTATGGCAGAGGTCGACGATGTCGGAGAGATATTTGATGTAGGGGATGTTGTTGTTCACGGCATACTGGATGCAGCGGTTCAGGTTGACCGTCAGCACGCTCTTGGAGCCTGTCGACACGCCACCGGCACCGAGGGTGTAGCTGAACTCGTTGTCGGTAATCTCGTTGCGCAGACGGCAGCATGAGGAGAGCGAGTCGGCGTTGTCGCTCAGATAGGTGAAGAAGGAATGCCCTTCGGAATACATCTCGGCTGTGAAGTCTGCCCATTCGCTGTCGCGGCACTCGCCGTTTTCAGTCAGCAGTGCCATGGTCTCCACGGGGAAGGTGAGCAGGGACTTGGTACGCTCTTTGTTGAACCATTTCATGAACCGTTTCTGCAGCCACGACAGACCGTCCCAGTCGGGTTTGCTTCCATCGGGGAAAACAAAGTCGCCGAAAAGGCTGTTGAAATAGTAGCGGTCGTAGTAGGAGATGTTCCAGAACACCGCTTGGTAGTTGCGGGCACCGGTTGGTTGGTTCAACGTGTATACTATCTGCTCAAAGCAGTCGGTAATCATCTTATCGATGGTGCGCTGTTTGACGGAGAGGTCTACAACCCGGTCGGGTTCTTTCCAGTACTCCCGGCCGTATTCCAGCCCAAGGAAATAGTTCAGATACATCAGGAACTCGGGTGTGGCGCAGGCACCGCTCAGCATGCTGGAGACCATAAAGACCATATTGACAAAGCCGCCGCAGAAGCTCTTCAGGTTGGTCGGAGCCTTGGAGTTGCCGCCGATGGAAGCCGTACCCCCGATAAGCCAGGGATACATGGTGATACTGGCACAATAGTTGGCCAGCGACGTCTCGTCGTTTTTATAGATAAAATGGTGAGTGAGCAGGTCCAGATACTGCATGGCCAGTTCCTTGCCATACATCTTCTTGATGCGGTCGGTGAGCAGACGGCGGTTGAGACGGATAAAGCTGGCCTTGGGAAGCTCGCCAATCAGTGTGGCGATGTTCTTATGCTCCACATTGGCATTGGCGTCGTACTTGCTGCCAGTGGCGGCGTTTTCGGCTTTGCAGTAGTCCACCAGGAAGTTCAGCTTCTCCATGGTCTCACGGTCTTCGGTGTGCTTTTGACGGTAGAGCATGAACGACTTGGCCACACGGTAGTGCCCCTCCTTCATCAGAGCCACCTCCACCTGGTTTTGGATGTCCTCAACGGTGATGCCGTCGTGGATGTCCAGGTGGGTGATAATCTTGTTGAGGGTGGATAAGTCCACCGGCTCCTCCACCGACTGGAATGCCTTGATGATGGCATTCATAATCTTGTCCAACGAGAAGCGTACCTGCTGGCCGTCGCGCTTGGTAATGCTAAAGGGAACTGTTTCCATAAGATGTATCTGTTGTTGTGCTGCTTACTACAATCTTTCAGTAAATAAGCGGTCGCTCTCACGAGCGACCGCTCGGCATTAATGGTTGATAATGAGACTTTCTGTTTGTTTAGTGGCGGACCACCAGTTTCTCTACGCTGGTACCCAAACGCACCATGTAGACACCGTCAGGCATGGAGGAGGTGTTGATGCTGACCGTGGAGGCACCAGCCTGTACAGGAATTGTCAGCACTTGGCGGCCTGTCATGTCGTAGAGGGTGACAACACCAGCGGCTTCTGCCTTCAGCGTGATGCTGACCAGGCCGCGTGCAGGGTTGGGGTAGAGGGTGATGGCAGTGGCCTCAAGATTGTCAATGCCCAGTTTCTGGTTCATGACGCACACACCTTCCAGGTCGAAACCGGCACTGTTGGAGAGTGTGGGGAAGGGGTCGTTGATGATGTGGCCGAAAGCGTCGTAGGTGCCGTATTGGGGGTCGATGCTGCCCACAACATCAATGATACGTACGTGGGTAATATTGTTGATGTCGATGTTGGTGCTGTCGCGGAGTTCTTCCAGGTCGAACGGAGTGCCGTAACCCACGCGGTATTTACCAGCCAGGTTGTTGATGAAGGTGGCATCCACACGGCCTGTGCCGCCAATCTGTGTGCGGGTCTGTGTGAGCGAAGTGGCGGGGAAGCGGACAAAATGCTCGCCGTCCGAGCTCACCTCTACCACGGCCAGTTCTAAGAAGTAGTCGTCGAACGAGTTCTCGAACACGGCAAAGTCGAAACCGTCGCCATTGGCAATGGGGGTGCCGAAGGTGAGGGTGGCCATGCCGCCATCGCCCAAGCTGACGGCCTCGAGGGTGCTTGTCGAGGCAGGGCCTACACCGGCCGACTCGTCACCGTAGGAGACATCGGCGGCGTTGGGGTCGCTCAAATTGCTCGAACCGCGCACCACTGTGCAGCCCGTGGCCCAGCCTTTGATGCGGACATCGTCCAAGGCAATGGCAGTGCAGCCTTCAGTGCCTACAATACCGCAGAAGGGACCCTCCTCAGGTTCGGGATTGCTCACAGGATAGATATGTTGAGGATAGACGTAAGTGTAAATCCAACCCCAGCCTTCATAGTAGAAGCTGTCTACAGCGATTCCGGCAGCGGGGTCGGCCCAACGGCTCATATCGCCATCATGGAACCACTGGCTCATGCCCATGGAGGTGATGCCGTTGATGGAGTGTTCCCACCAGTTACCGGGAGTGATTCCCAGTGTGTCGCCATTCTCAACATAGTTGATGTCGCTCACCATACCCTCGCCGCTGTAGCTGAAACGGCTGTCGGCTGCGACAATGTCGTCCATCATGGTTGCCAGTGTCACGCTGTCGTCGGCAAAGCGGTATCCCCAGGCCAGAGCGGTGTCGGCCCAGTTGACTACGAAGATGACCTCGTTGTCGCCCTCGCCAATCCAGTATTCAATCTCGCTTGCGCTAATGCTGGCATCGGTAGGTGCAGGGAGGCTAACGGGGGTGATGCGCTGCGGGAAGGCATAGATGTACTCCCACCAGCCGCCCCAGTCGTCGTGGTACACGCTGTCCACCACCACACCGGCGGCGGGGTCGAACCAGCGGCTGAGATCGCCGTTATGCATCCACTGGATCATACCTGCCGAGGTGACACCATTCAGTAGGTGGCTCCACCAGTTGCCGGGAGTGATGCCCAGCGTGTCGCCATTCTCCACATAGTTGATGTCGCTTATCATCCCCTCGCCACTGTAGCTGAAGCGGGGGTCGGTATGGGCAATAGCGTCCATTACTGTGCTCAGCGTAACACTGTCGCTGTCGAAGCGGTAACCCCAGGCCAAGGCGGTGTCGGCCCAGTTTACCACAAACAGCAATTCGTTGTTGCCTTCGCCTACCCAGTACACAATGTCTTCGGCACTGATAGTGGCGTCAGTAGGTGTGGGTTCGCTGACGGGGGTGATCGTCTGCGGGAAAGCATAGATGTATTCCCACCAGCCGCCCCAGTCGTCGTGGTACACGCTGTCCACCACCACACCGGCTGCGGGGTCGAACCAGCGGCTAAGGTCGCCGTCATGCATCCACTGGAACATACCAGCAGAGGTGACACCATTCAGCAGATGGTTCCACCAGTTGCCGGGAGTGATACCCAGCGTGTCGCCATTCTCCACATAGTTGATGTCGCTTATCATTCCCTCGCCGCTGTAGCTGAAGCGGGGGTCGGCCATGGCGATGTTGTTCATCACCGTGCTAAGTGTCACGCTGTCCTCCGAGAAGCGGTAGCCCCAAGCCAGTGCAGTGTCGGCCCAGTTCACCACAAAAGTCAGTTTGTTCGAGCCACTGCCCACCCAGTAGACAATGTCGCTCGTGTCGATGGTGGCATCCTCCGGAGTTTCGGGGTCGTCAGTGGGAAGGGGTGCAGGGGTAGGAGTCTTCTCCCAGGCATATTCCATGAAATAAGTGCCCATCGGGTCCCAACCTGTTCCGACGCTCAGGTCGCCATATTTGAACACATCGCCATTGTGGAGCGTAGTGGCTGTGCCGCTGCCGGCACTCACACCGTTGATATTAGTCCACCAGAAGTTGTAGCCCATCGACGTGGAAGAGCCGTCGACGAGACCTAGAGTATCGCCATTTGTAAGGATGTAGTGGATGTCTCCGCTAAGCGAGGGCGAACCTACTGTCCAGAATCTCGGGTCGGCGGCGGCTATGCTGTCCACCATGGTCTGAGCCGTCACGCTGCCATTGAAGCGGTAGCCCCAGGCAAAAGCCGTGTCGGGGTCGCCCCAGTTCACAATCAGCATGGCGCTATTGCTGCCTGAGCCCACCCAAAACACAATGTCGCTGGTGTCGATAGTGGCGTCCACGGGGTCAGTATTGTAGGGGTTGCTGACAGCCGTAGCGGAAGTCATGGTAAACATGCAGCTGCTGCTCATCTCAATCATGTCGCCGTTGCTCATGGGCTGGTTTGGCCATGCATACATCCCCCAGCTGCCGTTGTGGTAATAGCACCAGCCATTCATGCTCGAGCCAGGGTTTATTGTGCCGTCGTTGAACGACATATCCGTCATCAGCGATCCGCTCAGTGTGTAACTGAAGCGCGAGTCGTATGCCACAATGGTATCCAGCAGCGACGTTGCTGTGGCGGTGCCGTTCCAGCGCACGCCCCAAGCCAATGCGGTGTCGTTGTTGTATGGGTCGTCGTCCCATGCTAGGACGTAGATGGCTTGGTTTGTTCCGGTACCCGTCCAGAACTCGATGTCTGAAGCAGAAAAAGTGATGGATTTGGCTCCGCCTTTGGCAGCATGACCGAACATCTCGTTGTTGCCCGACTGAGCCCACAGGCCTGCCGAGAGAAGCAGACCCATTGCAAATGTAGTAATTTTTTTAATCATCATATAACTATTTTGTTGTTCTCTACAAAATAGCTTTCTACATGAAACAAGTGAAAAGGGATAAACAGCGTACACGCACACGCCGTGCTATCAATTTTCAGCTCTTTCCTCGAAAGCTTTAAATCAACGACTTGGCAGGTCTTCTGACTCGCTCTCCGCCGCCCTGCCTTCCCATGTGACTATGGCGTCGCACAGTGGCTTTTTGTTGGGGGCTGCGGTTCTGATGAGCTCACAGCAGCGGGACTGTTCAGGATTCTCACCTGATTCCCTTTTCACGCCTCGGGGGTAGTCCCCTTCGGCGACCAAATCGGATGCAAAAATACAAATATTTTCCGACATGGCAAATATTTTTTTGCCATGCCTATCCATCTATCTAATCTTTAATATCTCTCGCTACCTTATTCTTCTCCAATCCTTCTAAAAACTCCTTGCCGGCCTTGTAGCCGTATTCAAAAAACTCGTCAATCTTGTCGAATTCCAGCTTGCCAAGGTCACCTACTTTGATTGCAATGCCATACGTACACAACGGGACGTGGTCCAGTGTGCAAAGGTTGGAGTTGACAGCAAAGGCCCGCGAAGCAATGATGCTCGGGTCGTCGATGCGCTCCATTACCGTGTCGCGCTGTATGTAAAGGCCGATGGTCACGTTGCAGCCCGCCTCAATAAGGGGTTCGACGGGCAGGTTGTTGAAGATGTAACCGTCGACATAATACACGCTGTCAATCATCACAGGGGCAAACACCCGAGGTACCGACGCCGACGCGCTCACGAATTCGCGCAAGTTGCCCCCCGTCGACACATACACCGGCCGCAGGTGGTTCATGTCAGCCACACAGCAATAGAAAGGTATCTTCAGCGAATCGAAACTGTTGTAAGGGATATACTTTGCCATCATCCCCCTCATGCGTCCATAGTCCGCCAATCCTCCGTCGTTCTTGAAATTAAGGCGGAAGATATTTGTCTTCTTCAGCATGCGCTCCTTCTTGATGATATCCACAATCTCGCGTGGTGAATAGCCTGCGGCATAGAACATCCCCACTATGGCACCCATCGAGGTGCCGCTGACGCGGTCCACCCGTATCCCCACCTCGTCCAAAGCTTGAAGAAAACCCAGATGGGCATAGCCAAAGGCCGACCCTCCGCACAAAGCCACGCCCAGCTGCACACCCTCGCCATTCAACACTTTGGTCGCGAGGGGGTAGTTTGATGCCGTGTCTTGTGCCTGTGCAGTCAGTCCTGCCAGTAAAGCAACAATCAGAAGCAATGTATGTTTCATGTCTGTATCAATCGTTAGTTTCAAAATGCAAAGATACACATTTATTCCGACATACTGCGATGTCCTGTTTTTTTACCTTTGCCGTCGTGACTCCCTTCAATATCCGTTCGATTAAGGGTTGTCCGTGGCTCAGTTTTCCTTTGTATGTAAGATAACGAACGGACAACAATCGGATAACGATGCTTGATTGAAGGGAGTCAGTCCGTCTCTGGTGCCCTTCATTGGTGAGCAAGTCTGCCTTTTGCCAGCCGGGGGAGAGGGAGGCGATGCGGTGCACCTCCGGCCGGAAAGATTGATTGCTGTCCGGCCGGGGTGAAGTATTAGCGGATGACTATCTTACGGGCTTTGGTGCCTTCGATGTGTAGCATGTAGATGCCGGCGGCTGGAGCCTGCAGGTGGTGAGTGGCCAAGGCATTGTTGGAGACAGCTAGGCGGCGGCCCATGATGTCGTATAGGCAGACCGTCTTGCCCATTGCCCCCTCGATGATGATGTCATGCCCCTTGGTAACCACGGTGATGCTGTCAGCAGGGGTGTCGTCGATGCCGACGGCGTTGTAGAAGAACGCCTGGTAGGAGATGTCGTAGCGTACAACGATGGTGCGTTCGGGATTGCTGTTGCCGTCGCTCCAGTTGCGGAAAGCATAGCCGGGGAAGGGACGTGCCACAAGCGTCACTTCTTCGCCGTAGGCATATTCGCCGCTACCGTAGGCGGCACCCATGTCGGGATTGTTGGGTGTGACGGTGACGGTGAACATTTGCGACCCGAAGACTGCGGTGTAGGTGGCGTTGGCAAGCACACGGACAGTACGGGGATTGTCGGTGTTGCCGTCGCTCCAATACTTGAAGGTGTTGTAGCTGGAGGGTGTGGCTTGGATGGTTATCTCTTGGCCACCGTAGTAGGTGCCAGAGCCGGAAACGGTGCCACGGGTGTTGTCGTTGCTGTTGACAGTGATGGTGTAACGGGGTTCGGGATGGAACTGAGCAGTGATGTTGCTGTCGCGTGTGACGGTCAGAATGCGGGGGTTCTGAGTGTTACCGTCGCTCCAGCTCACAAAGTAATGGTGGTTGGCAGGGGTGGCGGTGAGGGTTGCCTCGCTTTCGAAATAGTATAGTCCTGAGCCTGTGACGGAACCCATGAGGGAGTCGTTGCAGTCGACGTTGAGTGCATAGATGTTGGGTAGGAAGGTTGCCGTGAAGGCAGTGTCGGAGGTGACGAGTATGGTGCGGGGATTCTGAGTGACGCTGTCGTTCCATGAAGAGAAGTAGAAGCCGTGGTTGGGGATAGCGGTGAGTACAGCCGAAGCGCCGTAGGCTTTGGTGCCGGAGCCAGTGACGATGCCACGGCGGTCGATGTTGGCTGTGGCTGAGAGGAGGAATGAGTCGATGTAGAAGTGGGCAGTGAAGAGGGTATCGGAAGTGACGGTGAAAGTGCGGGGGTTATCGGTGTTGCCGTCGTTCCAATGACTGAAGTGGTTGTGGTCGGCAGGGAAGGCGGTGAGGGTGGCTAGCTCTTGGTAGTTGTAATTGCCTCCTCCGGTGACAGTGCCTGATGCAGGCGAGGAAGAGAGTGCGGTGACGGAGTATATGTTGGAGGCGAAATAGGCTGTGTAACCCGTGTTTTCGGTGACGGTGATAGTCCTGGGGTTGTCGGTGTTGCCGTCGTTCCACTGGACGAAGTGGTACCCATAGAAAGGTGTGGCTGAGATGAGTGCGGGGGTATTGTAGTTGTAGGTGCCGCTACCGCTTACCGAACCATAGGCACCATTGGAGCTGATGACGGTGATGGTGAAGGTGTCGGCGGTGAAGATGGCGGTATAGGTGGCGTTGTGTGTCATGGTGATGAGACGTGGATTGGTGGTGTCGCCATCGTTCCATTGGACGAAGTGGTAGCCGTAGTTGGCTTCGGCTGAGATGTTGACGGTGGAGTTGTGGGTGTAGGTGCCTGAGCCAGTGGCAGTGCCCATGGTGGCGTTGTTGCTGAGTACCGTGAGGGTATAGGTATTGATGGCGAATTGGGCGGTAAGACTGATATTGCCGATGACTGTGAGAGAACGGGGATTGTCGGTGTTGCCGTCGCTCCACTGCACGAAATGATAGCCTGAAAGGGCTGATGCGGAGAGATTGGCAGTGTTGCCATAGTTGTAAGTGCCGGAGCCATAGGCGTTACCCATGGTGGTATCGCTGGAGGTTACTTCGACAGTGTAGGTATTGGGGACAAAGGTTGCTGTGAGTGCAGTGTCGGACACTATCTGTATGGTGCGGGGGTTGGTGGTGACACCATCGTTCCACTGAACGAAATGATAGCCGTAGTAGGCTGTGGCACTGAGCTCGACGGAGGTGAGGTAGCTATAGTTGCCTCCACCGGTGACGTAGCCCATGGTGTTGTTGCTACTGTTGGCGGTGAGCGTGTAGATGTTCACAGCAAAGTTGGCGGTGAAGGTGGAGTCTTGCGATACAACCACAGTACGTGGGTTGGCGGTGACACCATCGTTCCAGAGAGTGAAATGGTGACCGGCAAAGGGGGTAGCGGTGAGGATGGCTTGGCTTTGGTAGTAGTAGTTGCCACCACCGGAAACGGTACCCATGTCGGGATTGTTGTTGAGGAGTGTAATGGTCGAATAATTGGAGAGGAAGATGGCGGTGAAGACAGAATCTTGTGTGGCGTTGAGGTAGCGGGGATTCTGTGTGTTGCCGTCGCTCCAGCACTGGAAGTGGTAGTCGCTGAAAGGTGTGGCGGAGATGACAACGGTGGTGTTGTAGCTGTAGAGTCCAGAGCCTGACACGGTGCCGCGAGTAGAGTCGTTGCAAGTGACGGTGATGTATGAGTTGTCGGAGACAAAGATGGCAGTAAAGGCAGTGTCGGAAGTGACTGTGAGAGTTCGCGGGTTGGAGGTATTGCCGTCATTCCAGTGCAGAAAGTGGTAGTCGGTGTTTGCGGTGGCTTGAATGATGGCTTCGGTGTTGGTGCAGGTGGGTTGTTGGGTGACGGAAGCGCTGCCCATGGCTGAATTGTTGACGTTTACAGTGAGTTGGTAGGGAGTGGTTTCGGTGAGGTTGGTGAAGTCGTCCCAGTAGTTGGATAGGTAGTAGGAGAGCAGTGAGCCACAGGGTACATTGACCTGTGTGGCGGAGGTTGCTGAGCCGAAGGTGTTGGCGTAGATGGTGGGCGGTGTGTAGCCCCGCATGGTGATGAGAGTGATGGGTGATATATTGGAGTAAGCGTTATTGCCGATGGAGGTAACGGTGGGAGGGAAGGTGAGTTGTCCTCCGACAAGTGTGCAGCCATAGAATGCCTCTTGCCCGATGGTGGAGATGACTTCGGGCAGTTGGGGATTTACGAGACGTATGCAGTTGCTGAAGGCTTTGGCTCCGATGGACTGCAGGCTGTCGCCAAGGACAGCTGTGGTGAGGCGTATGCAGTTGCTGAAGGCTGAGTCGCCGATGGCGGTTGTGGTGTTGCCCAGGGTAATCTGGAAGAGACGGTCACATCCGTAGAAAGCTTGGGCCGGGATGGCGGCAGGGGAATAGCCGGTGTTGAGGAAGATGATGCTGTCGCAATCGCGGAAGGCAGCAGTTCCGATGGTTTGCAGGCTTGAAGGGAATTGCAGTGCCGAGCTAATATGCGAGCATCCGCTGAAGGCCTGTTCGCCAATGGAGATGAGGGTGGAGGGAAGCACCAGTTGGCTTGTGACGGCGCTGCAGTTGCTGAAGCTGTGATGACCGATAGTCTGTAGCGACGGTGGGAGTGTGAGACTGCCAAGAGAGGACATGCCATAGAAGGCGTAGGCGGGGATGTGCAGGACGCTGTCGCCGAGGATCAGGGTGTTGAGTTGGGTGAAGGGTTGGAAAGCATAGGAGGGTGTGGTGCCGGTAGGTGAGCAGAAGGCGTTGTCGGTGCAGTTCCGTGCATTGTAGACGAGGTAGCTGACGTTGCTGCATCCGGTGAAAGCGTGGGTGTCGATGGTGGTAAGGTTGGTGCCTATGTAAATGGAGTCGAGGCTCTGTGCATTATAGAAAGAATATGAGTGAATGGCCTGAACACTGTCGCCGATGACAAGGGTGTGGAGTGCTGCGGTGGGGAGGGAGGATTGGTGGCCGCTGCTGGTCATGTAGCTGCATACGGCATTGATGGGGTTGTACAGGAGGTAGTGAACGTTGTTGCAGCCGGAGAAGACGTTATAGGAAATTTGGGAGACAGAGGTGCCGATGGACAGGGTGTCGAGAGCAGTGCAGTTGCTAAAGGCCCAGTTGCCGATGATGGTAACGTTGTCGGGGATGGAGATGGAGCGGAGGGATGAGCAACCCTCGAAGGCCACATTGCCGATGATGCTGAGTGAAGTGCCAAGCAGGGCTGTGACGAGGCTGCTGCATCCTTGGAAGGCTCCGACACCTAAGTTGATGACATTATCAGGTACGGTGACAGTGGTGAGTGAACTGCAATGATGGAAAGCCCCATCGCTGATGGTGGTGACTGAGGAAGGGATGGATACGGCGGTGAGGCCGGTGCAGGAATGGAATGCATTGCTGCCAATAGAGATGACATGGTAGTTGGTGGAACCATGGCTGACGTATTCGGGGATAGTGAGGTTGCCCGTAGGTTTAGTATAACCTGAGTAATAGTTGTTGTTGGAAAAGTGGGGGTAGGTCACAGCGACGGTGGAGTCGGAGAGGGTGTTGTAGTAGAGCGTCTGGCCCGAGCTCGCAAGCGCTGAGAAGTCGTAAGCCAGTGCCGTGGGGCAATAGGCTGACATGGCCAGCAATATGATGATTCGGATGAATGTATGTTTTTTCATGATGGGTTGATATTGAAGGGGTGGATGGTATTAATGGGTGACAAACACGAATTGTTCGCCATAGGAAGTGCCGACTACGTTGGTGGCGTAAGCGCGGTAGTAGTAGGTGGTGCCTGGCGTGAGATTGAAGAGCTGGCTGGTGAAAGTGCCTGAGCCAGAACCGTCGGAGGTGTGATTGGATGAGACGGTAGGCATGGGAGTGGTGCTGTAGCAGACCCCTCGTTTCAGTATCGGGAAGTCGCCCATAGCTACATTGCCTCCCGCCACGGCTGAGTGGTCGGTGATGTCGGTGGCGATGGCGGTGGTAACTGTGGGTTGGCCGTTGAGTGTGACGATAGAGGAGGCTGGGCCGTAGGCAATACCGGCAGTGTTGCGTGCATAAGAGCGGATGTAGTATCTGGTGTTGGGTTGGAGGTTTGTGATGCGGTGTTGGATAGTGCTGGTTTGGTTGGGCTGACCATAATGGAGATTCTCAATCGTAGGGTTAGGCGTAGTGCTCCAGCATACTCCGCATTCCGAAACAGGGGAGCCTCCGTCTGCAATGAGCGTACTGGTACACATGGCGGTAGTGGCTGTTATCTGGGTAACCGAGGTGCTGTCGAGGGTTGCTAATCCGTTGAGGGTGGTGATGGTTATTTGCTCGCCATAGCCGATGCCGATATTGTTACGTGCATAGGAACGTATATAGTAGGTGGTATTAGGGATAAGTGGTAGGACAGCATCGAATCGGTTGTTGTTTAGATTTGCAGTGACTTTGTGGGTCTCGGTGGTGGGGTATTGATAGATGTCGTATACGAAACCGCATTCTATGATTGCTGAATTGCCGCTGGAAACGACGGTGGCCTGACAGTGGGCGGAGGTGGCGGTAACCTCATCGGCTTCGCCGGTAAGAAGGACTGGAGTTGAGGGCCCTTTGATATTGACTACACCTAGGTCGTATTGTTCTACGCCGAGGGTCATGTTGTCGAGGGGGATGATTTGGCTTTCGTATAGGGAGTCGGGTTGGACGGAGATGTAGTATCCTTTTTTCAGTTGGTCGATAGTGATGTTGACTGAGAATGAGCCATCATATTCGGAGTAGACGGTGTTGTCGATGGTTGAGCCGTCGGTGGTGACAATTTTGATGCCCTGTATGGGTTGATGGGTTGCCATGTCTTGGATGTAACCATGGCAACGCGTGGTAACATAGATACCCTCCTTCTCGAGGTCCTTGATACACGACTGGAATATCAGGGAGGAGAGTGCTGTTATGAGGAGAATGAGTGTAACTTTGTGGCGCATGACGTTAAAATCTATAGGTTAAACCAATGGTGGGAGAAAAAGAATAGGGGGTGGCAATGGCGGAGGGGGCAAGGGTGATGTCGTAGGATGACTTGGGATGAGCAGAGACTGCCCTGATGATATTGAAGACGTATAGTGCCCCGGCCATACCCCAGGAAACGTAAGACAGTGTCTGCATGGTTTGGTATTGCTTGCTTGCAGCGGCGAAGTCGGATACAGAAACGTTGGGTGTCCGCATGATGTTAAGCTGGTTTTGCGCTATGCGGTAGCTAAGAATACCACCGCCTACCAGTAGCACTTCTCCACCCATGGTGAGGAGACCCTCTTTGGTATAGCCTTTGCTTATCTGTCCCCATCCGGGAAGAATGGTAGACTTGGCGAGGGATACCAGCGTCTCGGAGGTCGAGGTGAGGCCAAGACGTTCCCACACAGGTTCGACATTGCTCATGGCAGCAACTTGGCACAGAACGTATACCCACCATTTGCCATTGGACAGCTGGGTGGAGTATACTCCAACCCGGTTGACGGGGATGGCCTGTTGTTTGGAGATTGTCTTGTAGTCGGCACCGTTGATGAGGTCGTTGTTCACTTTCTGGGCATCGAAGGGCTGCCCCAAACGGTTGGCAGTGCTTTGGAATACGCGAACCATGGCTTGGGCTAAAGCAATCTCGACGGTGGTACCTTCGCCCGATTCCCTGACGTAGATGTAGGTGTCGTTGCCGGGTTTAGGCAGCTCTCTCATCCAGGCAGGCTCTCGCTTGGCTTCGCAGTTCAATGTGGCTACCAAGCATATAAGAAACAATATGTAATGTGTAGTTTTCATCTCTGGGAGTGGATATTAGTTTTCTTTCACAAGGAGGTTCTCTGAATCTAAACGGTATTTTCTTCCGCAGGAGCATTGGAGTGAGTCGGGTAGACGTTGGCCACATTCGCAAACCCAGCCGATACGTCGCGCAGGGACACCAGCCATGAGGGCATAGTCGGGCACATCGTGTGTGACAACTGCTCCGGCAGCAATCAGTGCACTACGACCGACATCGTGTCCACAGACAATAGTACTGTTGGCACCGAGCGATGCTCCCTCTTTGACAGTTGTTTTGGCGTAGATACCATGCACTGGGAAGTGGGCGCGGGGTGTTGTAACGTTGGTGAAGACGCAACTGGGACCACAGAAGACGTTATCTTCGATGGTGACTCCCTCATAGACAGATACGTTGTTCTGTATGCGTACCCCATTGCCTATATGGACATTGTTACCGATGTTGACGTTCTGACCCATAGAGCAGTGTGTGCCAATACGTGCTCCTTTTTGGATATGGCAGAAATGCCAAACCTTGGTGTCTTCGCCAATCATAACGTCGTCATCGACGTAACTGCTTTCGTGTATAAATGCCTCGCTCATTATTGTTTGTGCTATTGTATGATTCTGATGGATTACTGTTTATTAGTTGAGTGTTTCAAGATTCCCCAATCTTGACAGGCAGACAGCAAGGCTGTCGGTCCAGTAGGGAACTGTCAGGTTGAATGTCTGTTTGAATTTGGTCTTGTCCAAAACGGAATAGCTAGGGCGCTTCACCGGACTGGGAAATTCACTGCTGTGGCATGGGCGAATGTCGCAGCTATTATGGTGGGCTTGCCGTGCAATCTCTTTGGCGAAGTCGTACCAGCTGCATACGCCTTCGTTGCTATAGTGGTACAGCCCTTCGTTGCCTTTGTCCAACCCTTTTTCGACGATGGTATAAATGGCTTCGGCCAAATCTCCGGCATAAGTGGGTGTTCCGACTTGGTCGAATACTACATTGATGCTTGGTTTGGTGGAAGTGAGGTTAAGCATTGTCTTGCAGAAATTCTTCCCGACTTCACTGTATAGCCATGAAGTTCTGATGATGATGTGTCTGCATTTTGAAGCAAGAATGCTCTGTTCTCCTGCCAATTTTGTGCGGCCGTATGTACCTGTAGGATTGGTCGGCTCATCTTCGCTGCAAGGAGTGTTGTTCTTGTTACCGCCAAAGACGTAATCGGTTGATATGTGAATCAGTATACCTCCTTTATCAGCCATGATGGATGCCATGTTTTCTACGGCGGCATGGTTCAGAATGTCGGCAGTCTTCTCATCGGTCTCGGCTTGGTCCACGTTGACATAGGCGGCACAGTTGATGATGCAGTCTATCTGATGGGAGTGGGCAAACTGTTGTACGTCAGTATATTGGGCTATATCCAACTCGTCGACATCAGTATAAAAGTAGTTGTGACGAGATTGTTTGCTACAACGTCGTATATGGCTTCCTAACTGCCCGTTTGAACCTGTTACAAGAATGTTCACGATATTGCTTTCAGACAAATGGTGTTATAAAATCTTTCAAGAAAGGATGGTGTTTGTCTTTTTCGGACAGAAGTATCTTATCGGCGGGTATGCTCCAATCGATATTAAGGTCAGGGTCATCCCATGCGATAGCACCCTCACTCTGGGGGGCGTAGAATTCGTCACACTTGTATTGGAAGATGGCCTCTTCACTGATAACGGAGAATCCATGAGCGAACCCCTTCCCCATGAAGAATTGGAGATGATTTTCTTGCGATAGCTCTACGGATACATGTTGACCGTAGGTAGGAGACCCTTTTCGGATATCAACGGCCACATCGCGTACTCTCCCTTTCACTACACGTACTAATTTGCTTTGGGCGTAAGGGGGGCACTGAAAATGTAAGCCACGAAGGACACCATAGTGAGACAACGACTCGTTGTCTTGGACAAAATGGATATTCAGACCTGTCTGTTCGGCAAAATCACGAGCATTGAAACTTTCGAAGAAATATCCCCTCGCATCGCCGAAAACGCGGGGCTGGATGATAAATACACCGTCAATATTTGTTCTGATGATTTCCATTATTGTATGAGGTCACTCTTTTATGAGGTTCAGTAGATATTGCCCGTATTGGTTCTTGCTCATGGGCATAGCTATTCGGCGAAGATCGTCGGCAGTAATCCATCCTTTTTCATAGGCGATACTTTCGAGACAAGCCACCTTCAAACCTTGGCGTTTCTCTATCACTTCGATAAAGGTGGACGCTTCGGCCAAGGAATCGTGAGTTCCGGTATCAAGCCATGCAAACCCGCGACCGAGAAGTTGCACTTTTAGTTGGCCGTCATTCAGGAACTGCTGGTTAACGGAGGTTATCTCTAATTCTCCTCTTGCAGATGGTTTGATGCCCTTTGCAATGGAGACGACCTTGTTTGGGTAAAAATAGAGTCCTACCACAGCATAGTTGGATTTTGGTTGCTTAGGTTTCTCCTCAATGGAAAGGACATTGCCGTTGCTGTCGAATTCTGCAACTCCGTATCGCTCCGGGTCGGCGACCCAGTAGCCGAATACCGTGGCTTTGTTGTCCTGTTCGGCGGCAGCCACAGCATCGCGCAGTAGTTTGCCAAACCCGTTTCCTTGAAAGATATTATCACCCAGAACCAAACAAACAGAGTCATTGCTAATGAATTCTTCACCAATCAGAAATGCTTGGGCTAATCCATCGGGGGAGGGCTGTTCGGCATAGCTGAAATGTACACCATAATCCGATCCGTCACCTAAAAGCCTTTGGAAACCAGGCAGGTCGTATGGAGTAGAAATGATTAGGATATCACGGATTCCGGCAAGCATAAGTGCAGAGATGGGGTAGTAGACCATCGGTTTGTCGTAGATGGGGAGAAGCTGTTTGCTCACTCCCTTAGTAATGGGATACAGGCGGGTACCAGACCCGCCTGCTAAAACTATTCCCTTCATATAATCTCGTTATTTATATGAAACATCTTATGTTAAGAGTCCTTTTTCTTTTTGTCGCTACTCTCGCCTTCTCCATAGCCGTAGCCATAACCATAGCCGTAACCATAGCCATAGCCGTAACCATAGCCGTAGCCGTAACCATAGCCATAGCCGTAGCCATAACCATAGCCGCCATAACGACGCTTGATAATGGGAACGTCGGTCATAATGATGGCCATGTTCTTGAATTTGTTCTTGTCACTCAGTTCTTGGATGAACGGGAACGAACTCTTGTTCAGGTAGCCGACACGCATAATATATGTGGTGAGATCTGCGCAATGATTGATGATGGATGCATCGGCAACAATCTGTGCAGGAGTGGAGTCAAGGATGATGTAGTCATAATTGTTTCTCAAGTAGGCTACAAGGTTCTCCATCTTGTTGTCGAGAAGCAACTGAGTGGCGTTTGGCGGAGTCTTTTCGCATACGATATAGTCAAGGCAGGGTGACGTTTCGCTGTGCATGATAATCTTTGTGAAATCATCCTCTTTACCCAGCATATAGTGAATCAGGCCGATGCGGTTGTGACGGTCAATCGTCTTTGAAAGGCTGCGTTTACGGAGGTCACAGTCAACAAGGATAGTCTTTTTGCCGAGATAAGCCAGAGACAATGCCAGGTTCAAGGCGACAAACGATTTACCTTCACCCGGTATTGTGGATACGGTCTGAATGACTTTCTGGTTATCCTTCAAGAAGAATGGGATATTTGAGTGTAGTATTCGGAATGCTTCCGTTACAACGTCTGTACCATTGGCTGTTACTATAATTTCGTCGTTGGCACGGCCTTCTGGTTTCTGCGGTATTTCGCCTAGGATTGGGATAGTCATGGCTTTCTCAATATCCATCTTGGATCTTAATTTGATATTGAAGAAGCTGATGAAGAACATGACCAAGGCAGGAATAGCGACACCACAAATCAGACCCACAAGGATATGCATTGACAGGTGAGGCCCTAAATTGGAACGTACTGCAGGCTCAACAACCTTTGCGTTGGCCACCGTGATGGCAAGATTCATAGCATTTTCCTCACGTTTGCTTAACAGATAGAGGAAAAGTTCCTCCTTGATTTTCTGTTGACGTGATACCTCTTCGACAGCCTTTGTCTGGGTCGGCATAGCGTAAATCTGACCCTGAACACGGGACTCTTGGGTACGTGCACTGCGGAGTTTGATGTTTACAGTGGTAATCAAGTTGTCGATGGCAGCCAAAATTGCGTTCCTATTCGACTCCATCAGTCGCATAGTCTCCTTAACTTGTGGGTTATTTGGACCAGCGGTTTTCATCATCTTCTTATACTGAAGCAATTGCGAATTGTACTGGCTAATCATGCTCTGTACGCCAGCATTTGCAATGCCCACATTGCCGGGTAGAAGCTCCTCACGATTGGCGGGGTCTGTCATGTAGGATTTGATGGAGTTGATAAGATTCAACTCTGTCTCCAAATCCATGACTTCGTCGGAATAACGAGTACCAGTTTGCTGTAACATACCGGATGCGCTCGAGAGGTCGGCAAGACGTGAACTCTTTTTTAGCTGTTCAACCTGAGAATCGACATCTTGAAGTTCGCCAGAAATCAGAGATATTCGCTCGGAAACAAATTGTTCTGTCTTCTCAGCGATTAACGTCTTGTCGTTGATTCCGTCATCATTGTATACATCGACCCAGGTATTAGTGACCTCTCTAGCTCTCTGTTCGTTATTATCGCTGTAGACTAAAGCCAAAATAGAGGCATTCTTATTAATCTTGCTCACTGACAAATGGCGAACCAACTGGTATGCCATCGATCGGGCAGGGCATATCTCCAAAACATATGTTACTTTGTAGTCCTTATTGGAGAAATAAAGTGTCTTGTCGATAGAAAAGGATACATATTTATTAGCGGAAACAGGATCGGTATAATAAGCGGTTCCTTTCTTCTTCGCTGCTCCTCCACTTACGCTTTTGATAACATAATTATATCGGCTCATGTCAATGGGCGTCACTTCCACTATAATACTTACCTCTTTGAGATCGGTATTATGCGTGTAAGCCTTCATTTCAAGAGGACGGTCTTTGTAATACGAAATCTTGGTAAAAAGCCCTTTTCTGTCGCACATGTTGTTCAGGTTCAGCCGAGTGACAACATTCTGTGCTAATGGAGAAGACTTTAATATATAGATTTCGTTGTCCAAAGAATGTGAACCGAAGTCCTCGCCAGCATTGCTGAGGATGGCATCCATGTTTCTATAGCCATTCCTCTTTTCTGCCTGTTCGCGCAACATGATGGTTGACCTATATTCATATTCTTTAGGCTTGGTTTTGAAGATGACACCGGCAATCACCAAACAGATGAATATTGATAGGGCAAACCAGTACCAGTTGTTAATTGCAATAAATACTATATCTCTTATAGAGATAGTGCTTTCCGAATCCTGTTGGCTGTTCGTTTGAGGATTAGGCGCAATTTGTGTTTGTTGCAGGTTCTCCATGATTATTGTATTTTGATTTTGTTACAGTAATAGGCAATCAGATTATTTCAGATAACGTTGAGAAAGGATGTAGTAGTAGAATGCAGATGTAAGAACAGAGATTATGGATATTCCGCTGGAGATGTATGTCATAATCATAGGATCTCTGTCGGCATTCCTTTTCTTGCGCATATTAGGCTCAACGTAGATTACATCATTCTGGTGCAGATAGTAATAGGGAGAATCGAAGACTGTTTGTGAAGAGAGGTCAATCTCGCCAATGGTACGAAGACCATTTTCCTCACGGATAATGGTTACGTTATGGCGCTGGCCGTAGATAGTGAGATCCCCCACCATACTCAGAGCCTCGAAAATTGTCAAGCGCTCACCCGAAACGACTAATTGTCCTGGACGAACTACATCCCCTAACACACAAACCTTGAAATTCATCAGTTTAACTGTGACAATAGGATCCGTGATATGGCCTTCGCTGATGAGTTTGCTCTCGATAAGTGATGCCAATTCGTTGTGAGTGAGACCGACTACATGGAGCTTCCCTAAAAATGGGAAAATGATGTCACCGTCATGGTTTACAAGGTAGCCAGTGACACCAGAGCTACCCGGATTCATCACATGCCCTTGGGAGATGATAATCTTGTTTGTCTCCTGATTGAACTGAATTGTTGACTCGGGAGTTTCACTTTCGACGTAGATGCCCAAAAGGTCATTTGCCTGAATACCTCCCGAAAACTGGCCTTTCAAGGCAAAGGCCGAATCGCGTTTTGCATCATGGATATAGGCTATCTCAGCAGATGGACCGCAGGAGACGAAAAACCATGAGAACAAAACTGTTCCTAATAATAATTTTATTATTTTCATATAATGTACTATTTTTATTCTTTTTTCTCAATATCAATATTTTAAAAACCTGTTTTTTCAAAACAGATTTCTTACCCATTTTGCAAAGATACGTTTTTTTTTGTGTCTAACTATTTTTTTTTAAAAAAAAGTGATTAAAAATAGGGTAAAGCCAAAACAAAACATATCTATCAAAAGAGAATAATGGCTAGGTCGGGAGTGCTAAAGTCGTTATATGACCGATGGTTTCAATTATTATAAGCTCGATTATGGAGTATTTGTAAAGATTGATTGAGGCAGGCGAGTCGAAAGTTTGAGTGATTGTGTTTTTGAAGGAGACTTTTTTAAGGAAACAAAAAATAGTTGTATCTTTGCAATTCAAACATTGAAGTAATATGCAAGCATTTATTCCTGCGGCAGGGTTGGGAACCCGTCTTTTGACTCTTACTGAACATCGTCCAAAAGCGCTTGTTGAAGTTGGAGGTGAACCCTTGTTAAAGATAGCAATAGACAATCTGGTACGACAAGGGGTGACAAGGATAGTGGTCAATGTGCATCATTTTGCAGACATGGTGATTGACTACCTGCAGATTCATGATTGGGGTACGGAGGTGTTGGTTTCCAATGAGAAAGACAAACTACTCGATACAGGTGGCGGTTTGAAGAAGGCTGCTCCTTTGTTCAAAAGAGATGAGCCCATTCTTATTCATAACGTGGACATACTGTCACGTATTAACTTTCGTGACTTGGTTGAGTTGCATCAGCAGGATGGCAATTTTGTCACGCTTGCAGTGTCGGTTAGGGATACCTCACGTTTCTTGTTGTTCGCTAACAATGGATTGCTTGTTGGGTGGAATAACCGGTCGACAGGGGAGATTAAGTGGGTGGGTGAACCCATTGCTAAGTATAGAGCACTTGCGTTCAGTGGAATCGCAGTACTCGAACCGGGTCTTCTGGATGTACTTCCTCCATGTGAGATTCCCTATTCGATTGTTCCCGCTTACCTTAATATTGCCAAAGAACATAGAATCAGTTATTTTGTCCATAGTTCTTCGGATTGGATGGACGTTGGGACACCTCAGTCATTAAACAAAGCACAGTCATGGTTCCGTTCCTCACAGAAATAGCCGAAAGGATACGTTCCGAGCACCCTGCTGACCTGGACAGGGTAACTGTGGTTTTCAACAACCGTAGATCAGGTATTTTTATGCGGCACAGGCTGTTGAATGAACAGGCAGGTTCGTTCTTTCTCCCCCGCATAGTTGGTATGGACTCGCTGATAAACGAGTGGGCAGACATGGAGATTGTGCCAAAAGAGCTGCTCCTATTCGAGTTGTATGATATTTATCGCCATCAGTGTGATGAAGATATCGGATACCGTAGTTTTGAAGAATTTATGTCGCTCGGGGATATGATGCTTGCCGATTTCTCTGAGGTGGACTTGTATTGTGTGGATGCTTCAGGACTGTTCTCTAATCTTCATGATTTGAAAGCGATAGGCGAGTGGAATATCGAGACGGGACAATTGACTGCTTTTCAGAAGCGATACCTTCTTTTCTATAAGTCGTTGTATCGGCTTTACACATCACTTCGGGACCGATTGTTGTCCCGGCGTATGGCTTATACCGGTATGGCCTATCGGTATGTGGCAGAGCATATAGACGAGATACTACCTAAGTCTGGGAATCGTTTCTATTATTTCGTCGGATTCAACGCGCTCTCAACCAGTGAAGAGAAGATTATCCGGAAATGTGTTGCAAATGGGATAGGGACACTTTGTACCGATGGGGACCCGTATTATGTTGAAGATGAACGGCAGGAAGCTGGTTACTTCTTGCGTAAGCACAGGCTCAATTTCCCAGGCCTAGGGGAGTTTGGTGACCACTTTTCGTCTGGAAACAAGTCCATCAACATAGTCAGTTGCCCAGAGAATGTGTTGCAATGTAAATATGCCGGCAGTGCTATTCAACAGATAGCGCGCAACACTCAAGGTGAGGGCCTTGATGATACGGCCATTGTTTTTGGAGACGAAACGCTCCTCTTGCCCATGTTGAACGCCCTTCCTGACGAGGTGAGAACCGTGAATGTCACGATGGGCCTTCCTGTAACTGACACTGGTGTCCATGCGCTTGTCTTGAAACTGCTTTCCCTTTATATTCGCCATCGAGGAGATCTGTTCTACCATCAAGATATTGTGGAGGTCCTCTCCGACGGTCTTATGGTTAAACTTCTTGGACTATGCGGGTTGCATTCTAAGCTCAATCATCTTTTGTATGAAGAGCATGTTGTCTATGCCGATTTCCCTACATTGTCCGAATTGTGCCTGGGCATTCGGGTTGACTTGAAGCCCGTCGCCTTTCTTTTTGAAACGGCCACCCCTAGTCCAAGTGTTTTCCTGTCGCAGCTTCAGCAGTTGATACAGATGCTGTTTGCATCTGAGAATGTGACATCAAATCTGAAAGAAAAAGAGGCTATTGCAGTTGTCGCAGAGGTTGTCGAACAACTTCTGCAAATTCAGGAGAGTTACCAATACATAGAGACTTTGGGTGTGCTGCAGAAAGTCTACATTCGCATGGCCCGTAAGCGTACAATCGCTTTTTATGGTCAGCCCCTTGGTGGTCTCCAGCTTTTGGGTATGCTCGAAACGCGAAACCTTGACTTCAAAAACCTTGTCATACTCTCGGCCAACGAAGGGACTTTGCCAGCGGCAAGAGATTTTAACTCCCTGATTCCATATAATCTGAAAGTCGCCTTCGGTTTGCCGACTTTCCATGAGAAAGATGCTGTCTATGCCTATAATTTCTACCGTCTGCTACAGCGGGCGGAGCATATTCATATCCTTTATAGTACCGAGTCGGACATGATGGGCAAGGGGGAGCCTAGTCGATTCATCCAGCAGGTGAAGAGGGAGCTTGTGCCCCGCTATCCTGATAATATAACCTATACCGAAAGCGCCGTCTCTGCTACCAATGCGGCACTCCCTTTACACGAACCCCTCCATGCAGAAAAAAGTAATGCAGTCCTCGAACGGATTATGGCACTGGCACAGCGAGGTCTTTCTCCGTCGTTGCTGAATAAGTACAGGGTATGTCCATTGAAGTTCTATTACGAGAATATCCTTCAGGTCGAGGAGATGGAGCAGTTGAATGCCGACCTTGAGCAAAACGAGGTGGGCAGTTGCATTCATGCAGTATTGGAACATATCTATTCTCTTGATGAAGACCGGCACGTTAAAGCAGAAACATTGCAGCAGGCCTTGAACGAGGTGGACACGATTATCGACCAAGCTCTATCCAGCCAGTTCCATTATGGACGCATCCATTCGGGCAAGAACCACTTCCTTAAGTCCGTGGCACGAATGCAGGTGACAGGCTTCCTCAGGTCGGAGATAGAATACCTCCATTCGGTTGGTGACATTGAGATTTTAGGCCTGGAGCAACCATTGAGATATGAAATCCCAGTGACGGTAGGAGAGACCACATCCATCGTCGCTATAGCAGGTATCGCCGACCGCATCGACCGGACCTGTGGTATGGTGAGAGTGATAGATTATAAATCTGGCAAAGTTGAGGAACGCGAACTCCATGTTGAAGATGCCGAGCCAGACTGGTCCAAAGTCTCCGACAAGTGGTTTCAGCTAATGACCTACGAGTGGCTCTATCACCACACATGTCATGGCGGTCAACCTCATGTGTCGGGGATTTTTCCCTTGCGGCATCTCCATTCCCAACTACTTACCGCTTCGTGGGAGGGCGCCGACGTTATCACATCGGGGCATCTGGCAGCTTTCGAAGAAATGCTGAAGCAGATTGTTTCTGAACTTCTCGACCCTCGAGTTCCTTTCCTCCCCAATTATGGCTGTAGGCTGTGTCAGTATTGTCCCTTTTCCGAAATTTGCAAACTGTGAAAAAATAATCGCCCAATCAAAAATTATTTGTATCTTTGCAGATTGATAAACATGATTCCTTTTAGGCTTCGATGTTCCTAAAGGAGTAATGCACATATTGTTACGAAATATAAAATATATATATACCAATGAGAAAATCACTATTAACGCTCCTCATGGCCACTGTTGTCCTGCTGACGGGATGCAGCGGATTGTCCAAAATGAAGTCTAATAGCAAAAAAATTCGTTATCAGGCCAATCCCGACCCCGTAGAGGTTCGTGACGACAAGGTGGTGGTTAATTTTACCGCATCGGTCCCTGCCAAATACTTTGACAAGGGCGTCGCATTATTCATTCAGCCCGTGTTTACATGGGAAGGTGGTTCAACGCCCCTTGATCCCATCACTGTAAAAGGCGAATCCGTCTCTGGCCCAGGCACCACTATCAATTACACCACTGGCGGCCGTTTCACCTATAACGATGCCCTCGACTATAAACCGGGCATGGAGACTGGTAAGGTCACCCTCGCTCCCGTCGGCTACAAAACGTCCTCCGTCGACGACGAAGCACTTTTTGCCGACCAGATAGTCCAGCAGCACAGAGGTGTCGTTTTCCCCACGGTGCTTATCTCCGACGGCGTTAACATCACTTCCGAGTGGATTGACATCCGTGGCAACATCTCTATAGCCCCGCTCAACTACAACAAGAAACAAGGTGTTGTCGAAACGGCCGACATCTATTTCCCCAATGGTACCTCCATTCTGGATTGGGGATGTGAGATGAATGTACGTTTCAACGCCCAGTATACTGTCAACGACCTCAAGCGTGTCATGCTCGAAAACGGTCTGCCCAAGCAGATTACCATCACCGGCTGGGCTTCCCCCGAAGGCGAGGAAACAGCCAATGTTGGTGTCTCCAAGAACCGTGCCGATGTGGCCACCGCCGAGTTGCGCCGTGTACTCGACGACGTCCTAACCACCATGGCTCGCCGTGCCAAGGTTAAACCTCAGGACCTTGAGTATTACAAGCACAACCAGCTGAAAAAGATGGTCATCACCACCCGTGCCGCTGGCGAGGACTGGGTACACTTTGTTGTCATGGTTGAAGAGAGCGGCATCCAAGACCGCCACGCCATCGTTAACGTAGTCGAAACCCAGCAGAACCTCGTCAAGCGTGAGCAGATGATACGCAACTATGCCGAGACCTATCCCCAGCTCGAGCGCGAGATATTCCCCAGCCTCCGCCGTGCGCAGATTGCCCTCTACTACTCTGAGGCTCGTCTCACCGATGTTGAACTGGCAAAACAGGCCACCCTCAATCCCTCCAAACTCTCCTTCGACGAACTCATGTACGCCGCCTATATCAACTACAATTTCGACACCAAACTGAAATATTACAAGTGGGCCACCGAGAACCATAGTGCCGAGTGGGGCGCTTGGAACAATGCCGGTGCCATCGCCTTCTACCTTGGCGACTTCGGCGAAGCCGAGCGATTCCTCAAAGTAGCTCGCGATCTCAACCCTCACAACCCCGATGTCCTTAACAATACGGGCCTCCTCTGCCTGGCACAGAAGGACTATACCTTGGCCAAATACTACTTCGAGGAAGCCCAGCGTCAGGGTAGCTCCGATGCCGAGGCCAATATTCCCCTCCTCAATCTCAAGCGTGGCAACTACGAGGAAGCTCAGAAACTGCTCAAAGGCTCATCATGCAACTACAATTTGGCCTTTGCCCAGCTCATGAATGACGAAACAGAGAATTGCATCCGTACCCTCAACTGCTGCCTTGACCAGTCCGCCGAAGTCTACTACCTTCGTGCTGTGGCCTATGCACGCCTTGGCGACCGTGAAAACTGTCTCAAGAATCTTCAAGGCTCTGTTGACCAAGAGTATGACTACAAACGCAAAGCCGCTGTAGACACCGAGTTCAAAGCTTACTGGAACGACCCTGACTTCAAACTGGTAATCAAACTTTACTGATAATTGGACGTAATAATGATTCATGATAGATGTAGGAATAACTCGTTTTATTCCTACATTCTTTTTTAAAATCCCACCTATGAATATCTTCACATCCTTGAAAAGGCAAATCCCCAATATCATCACCCTTGGCAACCTCACCTGTGGAGTGGTAGCCTGCTACATGGCCTCTCAAGGGTTCCTATGGCAAGCTGCAGTCTACATCATTGCTGGAATCTTCCTTGATTTCTTCGATGGCCTTGCTGCTCGTCTCCTCGGGGTGGCATCGCCAGTTGGCAAGGAACTCGATTCGCTGGCCGACGTTGTCACTTCTGGTGTGGCTCCTGCACTCATCCTGTTCGAGGCTATCCCTGTGGACCCCACTTGGCTGTATGTCCTCAGCCTTGCGGCATTTCTTATGCCAGCCTTTGCCGCTTACCGTCTAGCAAAGTTCAATCTCGATACTCGCCAAAGCCATAGTTTCCTCGGACTTCCTGCACCTTCCAACGCTCTCATTTGGGTGGGGCTTGCATTACTGTCCAACAACTCGACTTACCCTCCATACCCCCTGCTCGACAATTATTTCTATGTCGCACTCATCGCCCTCTCACTCATCACCGACATCCTAATGGTCAGCGAGCTCCCTATGTTCTCGCTCAAATTCAACTTCAGAGACCTTTCCTGGAAAACCAATCGCGTCCAATACATCTTCCTGCTCGGCTGTGTTGTCGTCATTGCCCTCACCCGCCAGTGGTATGCTATTTCGCTCCTCATCCTGTGGTACATTCTTCTCTCGCTTATCACCCAACGCAAGCACCAAACCGATGAACAGTAATCCCCAATCCATTGCCATAGCCGATTTCGACTATCCTTTGCCCGACGACCGTATTGCCAAGTTCCCTCTCGAGCGCCGTGACCAGTCCAAACTACTTGTCTACCGTGGCGGCAACATCGAGGAGAGCCGTTTCGACCATGTCCCCGACCTCCTTCCTCCCGACACCTTGTTGATATTCAACAATACCAAGGTTATTCATGCACGTTTATTCTTCCGCAAGCCCACGGGTTCAACCATCGAAGTCTTCTGTCTCGAACCCTTTCAGATGCCTGTAGCCCTGTCGTTCGAGCAGCGGGGGCACTGTACATGGAACTGTTTCATAGGTAACAACAAGAAATGGAAAGAGGGCTCTCTCTCTCGCCAACTCGACATCCATGGGCAGTCCGTTACGCTTACCGCCACCCGTCGCCAATCAGTCGGAAATGCATGGATAGTGGACTTCGACTGGGACGGAGGTCTCAGTTTCGCCGAACTCATCGATCAAGCCGGCGTCATTCCCCTGCCCCCATATCTGCACCGTGAGGCTGTGAGCAGCGACAACGAGCGCTACCAGACCGTCTATGCACTGCACCAGGGCTCCGTCGCAGCACCGACCGCAGGGCTTCATTTCTCGCCCGAAGTCTTCGAGGCACTCCGCCAAAAAGGCATTGCCACCGATTTTATCACTCTTCATGTCGGTGCCGGGACATTCAAGCCGGTCAGTACTCCCACTATCGGCGAACACGAGATGCACGTCGAGAAGATTGAGATATCCCGTTCCAACATCGAGTGCATCCTCAAACATCTCGGTCATACGGTCATCCCTGTTGGAACTACTACTGTAAGAACCATAGAATCAGTATATTGGTTTGGCGTAAAGTTGAGCCGCAACGCCAAGTTGGATGCCATGCATGTCATGCAATGGGATCCGTATGAGCTTGAGTCGCTGAGTGTCAGCACGGAACATGCTTATCAAAACGTGCTGCAATGGATGGATGAACAAGGAATCGATCAGTTGGAAGGCGACACACAACTAATGATTGCCCCTGGTTATAGATATCATGTTATCAGTGGTTTGATAACGAATTTTCACCAACCCAAAAGCACCCTGTTGCTGCTTGTATCTGCACTGGTAGGTGATGCCTGGAAGGAGTGCTACCGCTATGCTCTCGACCACCAGTTTCGTTTTCTTAGCTATGGCGACAGTTGTCTCTTCCTGCCTTGAACGCTATGTCCAGACACGTTTTCGGCCCGTTTAGTGATTTTTTTCACATCATATTCCCAGCTATTTGCTGCCATTGTGGTGCCGTTCTTGTTGGCGACGAACGCGACCTTTGCACCTCCTGCATGTCGCTCATGCCTTGGGCGCGACTCGCAGCAGTGCAGGACAACGATGTTGAACTGCGTCTTGCTGGGCGGATTCCCTGTCAGGCTGCGGCATCCCTTCTCTTTTTTCGGCATGGAAATGTAGCTCAAACGTTGTTGCACCAAATCAAATATGCCGACAATCTACGTCTGGCTAAACAATTCGGAGGGTTGTTGGGAGAAGAACTCCTTGCCTCTGGACGTTTCGATGGGGTTGACTGCATTGTACCCGTACCGCTCCATCCCCTCCGCAAGCTCAAACGCGGTTACAATCAGAGCGAGTTGCTTTGCCGTGCCATTGCCTCTGTGCTGAACAAACCTGTGGTTGTCAACAACCTGATACGAAAACGCTACACCGTTAGCCAGACCCATAAGAACCGAATGGACCGTATGGACAACATGTCTGAAGTATTCGCAGTCCTTCGCCCCGAACAATTCGAAAATAAGCATTTGCTGCTTGTCGACGACATTATCACCACCGGGGCCACCACTGAAAACTGTTATGCTGCTTTGCACGACATCCCCGGCCTGCGTATCAGCGTAGCCTCGTTGGCTGTTGCATTTGGTTGATAGCATGTGCTGTACCTACGTCCCTTTCACTTCCTTTATCAAATCTTCTTTGTCCACTCAATCTCCTTTGAGGTGGCCATCTACGAATAGTGCAGGATGGATGGAGGGGTACTCGTAAGGACGATAGCAATAGCCCAGGTGAAAAAAATTTTGCTGTTTCCACTTTTTTTACTACTTTAGTATTTTCTTTCAAAACGGCATTGTCTTTGCATTTTGTTATATTATAGATAATTAATACATATTAAACTAGATGAAATACAATCGTGTCCTTTTAAAATTGAGCGGTGAATCGCTCATGGGAGACCAGAGTTATGGTATCTCGCCCGCAATGTTGGAGCAGTATGCCAACGATATTAAACAAGTGGTCGACAAGGGTGTCGAGGTGGCTATTGTGATTGGCGGAGGGAATATCTTCCGCGGACTCAGCGGAGCGTCCAAGGGGATGGACCGCGTTCAGGGGGACTACATGGGTATGCTGGCCACGCTGATTAACAGCATGGCACTGCAGGCCGAATTAGAGAAACAGGGCCTGAAAACCGAGCTATTGGGCGGACTGGCCATTGAACCGATTTGCAAGGAGATGTCGCGCCGCAGGGCCATCGAAGCAATGCAAGAGGGTCGTGTGGTTGTAATCGGTGGCGGCACGGGCAACCCGTTCTTCACCACCGATACGGCTTCGACGCTCCGTGCCATAGAGATTAAGGCCGACGTAATTCTGAAAGGAACGCGTGTAGACGGTGTTTACACCGCCGATCCCGAGAAAGACCCCACTGCCACAAAGTATCCGACACTTACGTTCCAAGAGGCTTTGGGTAAGAAACTGAAGATCATGGACCTCACCGCCTTTGCTTTGTGTGAAGAGAACAATCTGCCGATTTATGTTTTCGATATGAACAAGCCGGGCAATCTACTTAAAGTTGTTTCGGGCGAACCTATCGGCACCGAGGTGACTAAGGGTTGACACAAACTTTTCTTTGAATAATAGTAACAATAAAATATACATAGTATGAACGACTTATCGAAAGCCTGTATCGACGAGGCAAAAAACAGCATGCAGTCCGCCATCCATTTCCTTGAGAAGGAACTTGAGAAAATCCGTGCGGGAAAGGCTAACCCCGGCATGCTCGATGGGGTGAAGATTGATTACTACGGCACACCCACCGAGATTAGCCAGGCAGCCAACATCAACACTCCCGACCCCCGCACCATTATCATTCAGCCGTGGGAGAAAAACATTGTGGGAGCCATCAATAAGGCCATTCTCGATGCCAATTTGGGGTTCACTCCCCGTCATGAGGGCGACATCTTGCGTATCATTATCCCTCCGTTGACCGAAGAGCGCCGCAAGGAGCTGTCGAAGGCCGCCAAGGTGGAGGTGGAAAATAGCAAGGTGAACATCCGTAACGCCCGCCGCAATGTGATGGACAAGGTGAAGAAGCTGAAGGACAAATCTGTGCCCGAGGATGAGGTGAAGCAGGTGGAAAAAGAGATACAGGATATCACCGACAAGTTCATTGGCGAGTGCGACAAGATATTTGCCGCCAAGGAGAAAGAGATAATGACTGTGTAGACGGTCCGACCAGGCCTGTACGCATCATTGGCAATGGATTTACGATTATTCGATTCGTTAGAATCGACGAATAAGTATTGCGAACTCCTCGACCTCACCGCGGTCGAGGAGTTTACTGTCGTTTGTGCCAGGGAGCAGACGGCAGGCATTGGGCAACGAGGCAATGTGTGGCATTCTGCACCCGATAAAAATCTTACTTTCAGCTTGGTGCTTAAACCGACCTTTCTTTCTTTCGAACAGCAGTATATGCTCACCAAGGCAGTGTCGCTGGGAGTAGCCGACTGCCTGATTCCAATGTTGCCTGAAGGCCAAGAGGTGAGTATCAAATGGCCCAACGATATTTATATCGGGATGAGGAAGGTGTGTGGAATATTGATTTCCAACCATGTTTCGGGCAGCAGTCTGTCGTCTTCGGTGGTAGGAATAGGTTTGAATGTGAACCAGACAGCGTTCCCCAAATGGATTCCGAATCCGGTGTCGCTGAAGCAGGTGACGGGGCGAGAGGAGGCTCTGGAACCTCTCCTGCGTAGGTTGGTAGAGTGTATTGCACACCGGTATGGTCAGCTACAGGGAGGATTGGAGGGCGTAGAGGCCCTGGACAATGAGTATCTGTCCAGACTGTTGTTTAGGGGTGAGGAGCGGCCGTATTTGCTCCGTGGCGAGCGGGTGGATGCCACTATTGTGGGTGTGAACCGTTTCGGGCATCTGGATTTGACCGGGTCTCATGGTGAAAAATATACCTGCCAGTTGAAGGAATTGGTGTTCTTTGATCTGGCAGGCAGGCAAGCGGATTAGTCGAAGGAATGCTATTCCTTGTTTCTCAACGACCGCTGCATCTTTTCTATCAAATAGTTTACCACTACGTCCGACTGGCGGTCGGTGCTGCAGCAGAAAACATAGAGTGTCCGCGTAAGGTATGATACCCCGACGTAGCACGATTGCGTGTGGTCGATTTGTTCGTTGACCACGGGAGCAGGTTTCGTGGGGTCTTGGCGGTTGCGTTGTGTGAAGAGGGCTACGTCCCATCCCTCGTCCATTTGCTGTTGCTGCTGTTGGGAGAGGGGTGCGAGGTTAAACTCCTTGCAAAGCCATTCCCACCCTTGGTCGTCAACGGCTTCAAGCAGGGTGACGTCGGCGGTGATGCCGGTGTCAAGTGTGAAGTTGGTGACACTGGCCACCCTGATATCGGTGCGCGAGGCGTAGCGCTTGTACAAATCGGTCTGAGCCAGAGTTGTCAGCGTGTACGCCAGGCAGCAGAGGAATAGGATGAGCTTTTGTTTCATAATGGCGCTTTAGGCTTTAAGGAAGTTCCAGATGTCGTTGATGACAGAGTCGGGTGAACATTGGGTGTTGCAAGCCACAACGGGGTCGAGCGAGGCACTGGGTTCGGTGTGTTTGACTTCCGAGACGGTGCTGATGGGCGTTGCCTGTGCTGTGTAGTTGTGTTCGATGACGGTTTCCGCGGCTTTTTTAGGGGCGCTGACGGGCTTTTCGGTCATTGTGCTAACAGTTGGCTTGGACGACTCGGCTGGGGCTGCCAGGGGGGCAGTTTGGGGCTGTGCAGGGGTCTCGTTGACCTCAATGACATTCTGTGCCAGCAGTGGGGTGTCGGCAGTAGGTGTGCTATTGTTGGCGGTGATGGTGAGAAACACCGCTGCCACAATCACGACCGAGGCCACGGAGGAAACTACTGTCGTCCGTTGGCGGCGAATCTTTGCGGCACGGCTGGCGGCGGCATGGAGAATCTCGTCGCGGTGGGTAAGCCGGTTGAGTTCGGCTTGTTCCTCCGGAGTGATCTCGCCGTTGCGGTAGCGCTGCAGGAGTGTCTCAATCTGTTTCATAACTTGTCTATATTGTTTTGGTGCTTGTTATTGTTGTCGTGTTCAATCATCTGTTTTTTCAGTCTTTTGTGCCCTTTGTTGAAGAGTTTTTTTAGTGTGGGCAGCGGTGTGTTGGTTATCTCGGCAATCTCGTTTCTGGTATATCCTTTCTCATAGTATAGGTCAAACACCTCTTTTATCCTTGCGGGCAGTCGTTCTTTGTATTTCCATAGTGTGTGCAATCGTTCCTCGTCTATTGTGCTTGGTGTATCGGGCAGGTCGGGCAGTGTTTCGGTCAGTATGTAGGTGTTTCTCTTCAGCATTTTGTAGCATTTGTTCTTGAGGACGCGGCAACAATAGCCGTAGGGGTCTCTCACAAAGGGCTGCGACATGGTGTCGGTCAATGCGTCTTGCACCGCATCCTCAACATCTGCTTCTTCGTGCAGAATGGTGTAAGCCATCTGGTAGAAGTCCAGATAATGGTCGGCCAGCATCTGTTTGTCGCGTTCTCGCATATTGAGTTTTGAGGTGTCTTACTATATAGAGTCTTTACCCCCGTTTTGGATACCCCCTCCCTATAAAGATTTAACATTTTTTATGATACTTTGGCAGTTCGGGGATGCTTATCAGCTGCTTATTGTCGAAATCGACCTTGCAACATATCTGCTGGGCGCCATTGGTGAGGCACAGGTATGGCACCTGCAGCACCAGGTTGTAGCGGCAAGCTTGGTCCACCACTTTTTGCGACAGGGCGACGGTCTCTTTCTTGCATTCTACAATGATGAATGGTTTCACCTCGTTGTCGTATACCACTATGTCGCACCTGCGTGTCATGCCGTTCAAGGTGATGGCACCTTCCACCTGCATCAGTTCAATGGGGTACAGCAGTTCCTCGTGCAGATATTGGATGAAGTGCTGCCTTACCCATTCCTCGGGTGTCAGTGCCACAAAGCGGTTGCGCACCATGTCAAAGACCTCGCGGCGGCCATCGCTCTCTCTCAGTTTAATAGACATTCTCCGACCCGCTGTCTTCTTCCTCCTCAACTTGGGGTTTCTGTTTGAGGCCGTTGTTGATTTTGTACGAGAAGCCAACCGTGATGGTGGGGGAGATGCGGCGCGAGTTCACCTCGCGGCTCATCTGGCGGGTATACGTTGTGTGTCCCCAGCCGCCGGTGGAGAATACGTCGCCCACTCTTATGTTGATGGTTCCGCGTTTCTGCAGCACGTCTTTCTTCACTGCCAAATCGAACCAGTAGGAGGGGAACATCGTTGTCTGGAGGTCAAGCCAAGGGGCAAAATACTGTCCCGAGAACTGGATTGTCCAGTCTTTGGGGAGCGTCATGAAGGAGGTGAACTTGCTGCTGGCCTGCCATGCCGAGTGGCTCTTGTTGTCCAGCAGTGCTGTTCCTTGGATGGTGCTGTGGTACAGGTTCACGCTGAGATTCAGCTTCCACCATTTCGTGGCCTGCCAGTCGACGATGAACTCCAGTCCGTAGTTGTAGCCTTTGTCGAGGTTTTGCCATGTGCTTGCCCAGTAGCCGTCGTATTGCGAGTTGTAGGGCATCCAGGGGCTGTAGTGGTTCCGCGACAGCGTATCCCATACAAAGCCGTAGCGCGTCATCATGTTGTTGGTCTGTCGGTAGTAGGCGCATGTGTAAATGTTCCATTTGTCCAGGCTCAGGTTGTGCGACAGCTCGAAGGCATTGGTGAATTCCGGGTCAAGATTCGGGTTGCCGAACGACATCTGCTGCCCTTCCCGCACGTCGAGGTAGGGGTTCAGGTCCCACATGTGGGGACGTCGCACACGGCGGCTGTAGCTCAACTGCATGCTGTTGGCTTCATTGATTTCATACGACAGATGCAGAGTGGGATAGGGTTCCCAGTAGCTTTTGTGCACTGGCGTTGTGTTGCGGTGGTTCATGTCATAGCCGTACAGGTAGGAGTATTCAACACGCAATCCCGCCTGGGCTGACAGCTTGTCGGTGAACTTCCCGCCGACGGTGGCATAGATACCGTGGGTCTGTTGGTTGTAGTCGAAATGGGTCGACGAGACCGAATCGTAGTATCTGTCCAGTTGGTGCGTCACCTTATCGTATTCTGTTCGATGGTAGATGGCGTTTTGGTTGGGCCAGTCAAGACGGCCCTCGTAGCCCGTCTCCAGTTTCCATTTTTCGGCAAAGGGGTGTACGTAGTTCACCTTTATGTTCAGGGCCTGATGATGGTTTTCTGTCTCTGTCTCGCGCAGATAGTAGTTGTCCCATATGGGATTCCAATTCATCCCGTTCCGAATGGCCAGGGTGTCATAGTATAGCTGTTCCTGGAATCCGTTGCCTTTTACATTCCGCATGGAGAAAGAGGCATCGGCTGTCAGCTCTCGGTCTTTCTGCTCAAACTTCTTCACATAGCTGAGGTTGAACACATGGTTGAAATTCATGTTGTTGTTTGTGTCAACCTGGTGGTAGTCCATCAGCCCGTTGTACATCAAATCTTTCGAGAAGATATCGCTTGTCCTTAATCGTTTACCGCCGCGCAGCTGATAGGAGAAAAGCAGGCTGTTCTTGTCATTGAAATAGTACTCGCCGCCCACTTTCATGCTGCCCATGTAGTTTCTTCTCAGACCGTATTCATCCATGGAGTCGTGCGAATAGGGCACGCTGTCCCTCATCCGCTCAATCATCGAGTGGCCGTGGCTGCCCCGGCTCCGCATACCGCCGTCCAGGGTGAAGAAGATATTGTATTTCTCCGTGGTATAGTTGAGGCTGATACTTCCCATGGTGGTGGGGATGAGCTTGGGCAGCTTGTCGGGAACCACAAAAGGCAGCGGGCCGCCAAAGTTCAGGTTCGCCACGCCGTTCAGTCCAAGAGCTCCCGAGGTCTTTTCTTTCAACTTGATGTTGATGATGCCCGACATCCCTTCCGGGTCGTATTTGGCCGAGGGATTAGTGATAACCTCCACACTCTCTACAGAGCTGGCGGGTATCTGCTCCAGCAGCGTCTCCAAATCGTTACCCATCATCTCGTAGGGCCGGCCGTTGATAAGCACTTTTACGCTTGACGAACCGCGCAACGACACGTTGCCGTCGTTGTCCACCGACACGCTCGGCACACTTTCCAGCACATCGGTTGCTGTTCCGCCACTGGTCACAAGGTTCTTGTCGACGTTCACCACCCTTTTGTCCAGCTGGTACTCTACCATGGTACGCTGTGCAGTCACCTGCACCTCTTCCATCATCCTCGCACTGGGTGCAATCTGTATTTTTCCGAGGTTCACAGCGTTGTGTTTCTCGTTCAGTGTCACGTGGTGGGGATGGAAATAGGTCTGGTATCCCATAAACGATATTCTCACCAGATAGGTGCCGTTGTTGGCCTTGGTACTGAACGACCCATTGGCCTCGGTCACCGTGCCTGTCACCAACGACGAGTCCTTCACCTTCAAGATGGCCACCGTGGCGTACTCAATGGGGTGCCCTGTTTTGCTGTCGTACACCCGTCCGCTAATTGTTCCCTGTGCCATAGCCGTGCAAACCATTCCGGCCATGCAGCACATCCATAATATCAGTCTCTTAGTCATGTATAAACTGGGTATGCTATATGTCAATAATCAACCATTGTGCTTGCTCCGTGCTGTGCTATTCCGTCTTGGGCTGCCGCACGTAGTGGGGCATCTCAAAGGGGATGGGCAGCGAGAACTCTATCAGTCCGCCGAATGACTCGCCGTCGTACCAGGGCACCTGGTAGATAAGTTTCTTCTTGCCGTTCTTTTCGATGGTGTAGGCGTTCAACTTCTCGTTCTCCAGCAGGTCTTTCAAAATCGCGGCCGCACGGGGAGGGTGGCAGTCGAAAAGGTTGTTGCCTATTATTTTCTGGCCGTGGCTGTTCACGTCGGCCGAACACTGGTTCATGTCAAGAATGTTGCCGTCCTTGTCGCACACCGTGATGGCCATACCTTTCAATCCTTCAAAATACTTGTCCATAGTGTTTAATTACCATGATGCATTAAATATTGGTTACAGACAGTGACCTTCCCGCTTGGCGTGTGGTTTGCCGTCTGTAACCAATATGTCATTCTACTTTGCTGTTATTTGGCGTTGAGGGCTGCCAGAGCAATGCTGTACAGCTTGGTCTTGGCGCTGTCGCCGCGGCTGGTGAGGATACAGGGCACCTTGGCGCCTACCACCATGCAAGCCAGTTCGGCACCGCCGAATTTGGTGCAGCACTTATAGAACACGTTGCCGCTCTCGATGTTGGGGAACAGCAGGCAGTCGGCATTGCCGGCCACTTCGCCGCCAACCTTCTTGGTCTTGGCGCTCTCGGCGTCAATGGCCACATCCAGAGCCAGGGGGCCGTCGATTACAGCGCCCTTTATCTGGCCGCGGTCGCCCATCTTGCTGATGATGGCAGCCTCGACGCAGGCGGGCATACCCGTCGACACCTGTTCGGTGGCGGCAATCAGGGCCACCTTAGGCTTCTCAATCTCGAGATTCTTGGCAGTGCTGATAAGATAGCTCAGTATCTGCTGTTTCTGTTTCATGTCGGGAGCGGGGACAATGGCCACGTCGCTGCACACCAGCAGCTTGTGGTAGCGCGGAATCTCAAATACGGCCATGTGGGTCAGCATGTCGTTCTTCTTGCCGGGCATCAGGCCGGTCTCCTTGTTCAGGATGGCACGCATATACTTGTCGGTCGAGAGCAGACCCTTCATCAGGATGTCGCCCTTGCCTTCGCGAATCAGGCCTACGGCTTTCACACCGGCCTTGTTCTCGTCGGCCTCCTGCACCAGCTCGAATTTATCGGGATTGATACCCTCGGCGGCGCAGATTTTCTTGATGGTCTCGATGTCGCCCACCAGGGTGGCGTCCACAATACCTTTGTCGACGGCGGCACTCACGGCGCAAACAGTGTGGTCGTCGTTGGCATAAGCGGCCACCAGTCTTTTCTTTCCTTTAGTCTTGACCAGTTCCAGAAGGTCGTCTAATTTTGTAATCATCTTGCTATTAATTTATTAATAATTTAACAATAGGGTTTCGGTTTCTCCAACCGTCTGCAAAGTTACAAAAAAACTTTCATATACGACTTTTTTTCGTAATTTTGCACACGCTATGCCATTCGTAGAGAACTTACGCAACTATCGGAGCCTGTCCATCGTAGGCCTGGAAAAAAACACTGGCAAGACGGTATGTCTTAACTATCTTTTGGGCCGGCTGCACCAGCTTGGGATCTCCACCGCTGTCACCTCCATCGGTGTCGACGGCGAGCAGGTGGACTCCGTCTACGCCACTGCCAAGCCCGAAATCACCCTCTACGAGGGCATGCAGTTCATCACCTCCCATAAACACTACCTGCAGCGTCGGCTTGTCTCGCGCATCCTTGCCGTCGACGAGCGGCGCACAGCCCTCGGCCAGCTGGTGACAGCACAGGTGCTCTGCCCCGGACGTATCCTCCTCTCGGGGGCCGCCACCACCGGTGTCCTCCGGCAGCAGATAGCCCAGTTCCGGCAGGGCGGTGTGCAGCTGTCCATTGTCGACGGGGCGCTGTCGCGACTCAGTCTGGCCTCGCCCACGGTCACCGAGGCCATGATTCTGGCCACCGGTGCAGCTGTCTCGCCCAACCTCCAGCAGCTTATCTCCCGCACCCGCTTTGTATACCGGCTCATCAACCTTCCCGAGGTGTCCGACACGCTCCGCGACAAGCTCTCCGCCGTCGACAGCGGGCTTTGGATAGTGGACAGCGACAACAATGTCCACGACCTGGGCATCCAGTCCGTCTTCCTTCTCGGCCCCGACAGCAAGGAACTCTTCGCCCGGGGCAACACCCTCTTCGTTTCGGGAGCCGTCAGCAACCGTCTGCTCAAGTTCCTCTCCGCACTCCCCAACATCAAGGACATCGTCCTCATAGTCCGCGATTTCACCAAACTGTTCATCACCCCCGACGCCTATGCCGATTTCACACGGCGGGGTGGCACCCTGCAGGTGCTGCAGCGCTCGCGCCTGATAGCCGTGTGCCTCAACCCCACCTCGCCGCAAGGCTATACCCTCAATTCTGCCGAGGCCTGCCGCCAGCTGTCCGAGGCACTGCAGTGCCCGGTCTACGACGTGGTGCAGTGTGGGCGCGAATGACAAACCACTGACGTCGTTCAATCCTGTATCGATACAGTATACTTATCCTATCGTTATCCTTCATCAGGTAAGATAACGATAGGATAACAATAGTGGAAGGATGCTGGATTGAAGGGCGCTACTATGTGGCGGAAGACGGATTACTGGCTGTCGGATTTATGCCTATGGCGGTTTTTGATGCGGAGCCAGCGTTTCCAGGTGGCCAGGTCGAACAGGCTTGAATCGGTGGTGGCCTGCCAGGTGAGCAGGGCGCCGATGGGGATGAATACGAACGTGGACACCCACATGCCGACGGGACCTACAGCGCTCTCGCGGACTGACTTCTCGCTAATCATGCCGATGACATAGTATAGCACGAAGAAGATGACGGAGGCCACCAACGGCATGCCCAGTCCGCCTTTGCGGACAATGGAACCGAAGGGGGCACCGATGAGGAACAGCAAGAGGCAGGCAACGGAGAGGGTGAATTTGCGCATGAGCTCAATCCAGTGGCGGTTGATGTATTCGCGGTCGGAATCGATGATGGAGTTGTAGGTCTGCACATCGTTCTGTTCGTTGAAGGCCTGTATGCGGGCCTGCGATATGACTTTCTTGCGTTGGAAGGCGTTGGTGTCGGCAAGAGCCTGTTTCACGTCGAGGTAGACGCTGCTGTCGCCGTGGTGTGTTTGGTAATAGGTGTATACACGCATCTTCTGCATGAGGCTGCGGTTGAATTCGGCGTAGCGGTCGTTGAGTCCTTCGGTGAGCATGCCTACCGTGGAATCGAGTTGGGCCACATTGAGCATCTGGTAGTGGCCGCTGAAGAGGTCTTCGGAGGATTTCTTGAAGGCAAAGGAGGAGATGTCGAAGGTGAGTATCTGCTTGTCGAAACCGATGCTGGTGAGAGGGCGTGACTCGGCGTTCTCGCCGTCGGTGGGTTCGGAGTAGGAGTAGCCCTCGAAGAGGGTGAAGAGGAGGTAGTTGTCGTCGGGTGTGGTTTGCATGTAGCCGTGGTCGGCGACAATGATGTTGGTGCGGTCGATGCCTTGGGTGTGGTCGTAGATGATGATGTCGTGCAGGGTGCGCCCGTCGGGGTCTTTGCGGTTGATGCGGATGACGTAGCCGTCGATGTCGTCGTAGTATTCGCTGGGACGGATGCTGACGGCGGGCTTTTTGCGCTGGATGTCGTATAGGGTGTTGCGGTATTTGTACATGGCCACGGGCAGGACGTTGTTGGCGAAGTAGAAGGCCACGCCGGTCATAAGCAGTGCGACGAGCGCCATGGGGAACATGATGCGGCGCACGGAGATGCCGCCGGCTTTCATGGCCACGAGTTCGTATTTCTCGCCGAAGTTGCCCATGGTCATGATGGAGGCAAAGAGGACGGAGATGGGGAGGGCCATGGGCACAAAGGTGGCGGAGGCGTAGAGGAGGAGTTCGGCAATGACGCCTACGTCGAGGCCTTTGCCCACGAGGTCGTCGATGTATTTCCAGACAAATTGCATGAGGAGCACGAACACCGCGATGGCAAAGGTGAGCAGGAGGGGTCCGAGGAAGGACTTGAGGATGAGTTTGTCGACTTTCTTCATGGCCGGGGTGTCCGCGCGGTGGGTTATTGCATCAGTTGGTTGAAGACTTTGATGAGGTCGTTGCCGTTGGCGATGACCAGCAGCAGCAGGAGGATGATCATGCCGATGTTCTGGATGACGTTGAGGGCTTTCTCATTGACAGGTTTGCGGGTGATCATCTCCCAAAGGGTGATGACGATATGGCCGCCGTCGAGGCCGGGGATGGGGATGATGTTCATGAAGGCGAGGACCACGGCCAGCAGTGCGGTGAGGTTCCAGAAGGCAAGCCAGTCCCAATGGTCGGGGAAGAGGGTGGCGATGGTGATGAAGCCGCCGAGGTTTTTGGCTCCGTCTTTGGTGAAGAGTATCTTGAGCGAGGAGACGTAGGTGACGAGGGTCTCCCAGCCGTAGCTGATGCCTGCAGGGATGGCCTGGAGGAGTGTGTAGTCGATATGGTTGACCTTGAAGAACCGGGACATGTCGCTGACGGCATAGATGCCCAGTTTGCCGTCGCTGCCCAAAAGGATATGGCTCTCTTGGTAGTGGTTGTCGCGGTAGTAGCCGAGCACGATGCTGTCGCCGGCGCAGGAGGAAAGGGCTTTGGTCAGATCAGTGGAAGAGGGGGTGAGTATGCCGTTGATGCTTACCAGGCTGTCGCCTATCTGAATGCCGCAGCGTTTGCCCAGCGAGCCTGCTGAGAAGTCCTTGACCACAAACGGAATGCGGGGAGTCATGAGATGTTTGGGGTTCTCGTTTACGATAGTGGAGAGGAGGTCGGGGCTGAAGGTGATGGTCACCAGGCTGTCGCCACGCAGGAGGGTGGCTGTGCGGGGCTTGTCGAGTATCAGCTTCTTGGTTGCTGCGGTGAAGTCGAATTGCTCTTCGCCGTCGATGGCGTAGATGATGTCGCCGTTTTGGAAACCTTGGTCAAGGAGTACCTGGTGGTATTCGTAGCCCAGGGTGGCGTTGCGCAGGGGCAGTTCGTCTTTTCCCCAGTGGGAGAAAATGGCGCCGTAGATAATCAGTGCGGAGATGAAGTTGACCAGCACGCCGCCCGAGATGATGCACAGGCGCTGCCAGCCGGGCTTGGTGCGGTATTCCCAGGGTTGAGGTTCTTTCTCCAGATCGTCGGCTCCTTTGGTTTCGTCCACCATGCCTGCGATGTCGCAGTAGCCGCCCAGGGGTATCCAGCCCAGGCCCCAAAGGGTGTTGTTCTGGTCTTCGGGACGCAGGTTGGCTTCTTCCCACGATTCGGGGGTCTTGGAGTTGAAGAATAGGAAGTGCCATTTGCCATTGAACTTCTTGGCTTTGAAGATGGAGAATTTCCAGTTGAAGAAGACATAGAAACGGCGTACACGGGTGTGGAACAGTTTGGCGAAGAGCAGATGCCCCAGCTCGTGGGTGACTACGAGTAGCGTCAAACTGACGAGGAATATAATGGCTTTCATACAGTTAGAATTCCTTAAGGTATTATTATTAAACGTGCAAAGATACGAAATAATGTTGATACGGCAGGTGTTTGTTGCAAAAAACAATAAAAAAGAGGCTGCGACCACCGTCCTAGCAACAGTATCGGGCATGCACGGGGTTGGATTGACGGCCTGTCGAGGGGCGGAATGGGAGGATGGTGTGTTCGCTTTGCGCGTTGTTCAGCAAGGTGTTTGCTGTTTAGTATGTGGCGATTGTGGTGCGCCACGAAAGGTGATAGGAAAAAAAATTTTGAGGTTTTAACATTTGATACGTTTTTTTTGCGTATCTTTGCAATCGTGAAAGTAACAGAAGCCATAGAACACTTTGCCAACTATGTCTCGAACGAGCGTAGAATGGCTGCGGGCACGACGAAATACTATGTGGGTGTGACCAACAGTTTCGCCAGTTATCTGCAGTTGCATGGCATTGACGAGGTGGAGGGGATTACAGCGGCCATGGTGCGCGATTGGCAGTTGGAGCAGACCTTGAAGGGTCAGCGTCCCGGCACGATGGTGAAGAAGATGGCTGCCCTGAGGGCATGGTTTAAATACCTGCGTATGTACGAGGGGTTTGAGCATGATATCATGGCGAAGATCACTCCACCGAAACGTCCCAAAAGGCTTCCTGTCTATTTCCGCGAGAAGGAGGCAGAGACCATCTATTCCAGCCAGTTCCCCGACACGTTCGATGGCGAGACGGAGCGGTTGGTGCTGCGTATGCTGTATGAGACGGGCCTTCGCCGCTCGGAGCTTGCGTCGCTGACGCCCAGCAGTATCGACCTGCAGGCGCGCTACATCAAGGTGAGGGGCAAGGGAAACAAGGACAGGGTGGTTCCTATCGAATTGGAGTTGGCAAACAATATATCGCGATATTTGACGTTACGTGAGGAGATGATGACACAGATACATGCCCTGCAACCCGATAGGGAGATGCCTGCCAAGCTGCTGATTACCAGCAAGGGCAAGGCCGTCACAGGCGATGTGATTTACGCCATTGTCGAACGGTATATGCATCCCGTCTCCAACGCCGACAGGACAAGCCCGCATGTGTTCCGCCACACGTTTGCAACACACATGCTGAACGAGGGAGCGGACATTAGCGCCATCAAGGAGTTGCTGGGGCACAGTTCGTTGGCATCGACCGAGATATACACCCACGTGTCAAGAGAATATTTGAAAGAAACCTATAAACACGCCCATCCAAGGGCACATAAAAAGTAAGGAGATCACTATGAACACAACAATCAATGCCGTAAAATTCAAGGCAGACCCCAAGTTGGAAAAATTCGTGAATGAAAAAGTGGCCAAACTGGACCGCCTTATCGACAACGCAGTGAAATGCGAAGTAACCCTCAAAGTCGACAAGCCCGAGAGCGACAATAACAAGATTGCCGAACTCTCACTCAATCTCCCCGGTCAAACCCTCTTCAACAGCAAACAAGCCGATACCTTCGAGGAGGCTGTGGCAGATTGCGTGGACTCGATGAAGGGTCAAATCGACAAATACAAGGAACGCTACAAGTAACACACATCAGTATTAACCCAGTGCCGGGGCGGTCACAAACAGTGGCCGCCCCGGTACTTTTATTGTGTGGATGGTGACTCCAGTGTTTGGCGGTGTAAGGATTCGGTGTGTAGCATACCGAAGAGGCCGCGGCGGAGGGTGAGGCTGACGGTGTCGCCGATGCGGAGGGAGCCGTCGTGCTCCATGCGGAAGTAGATGGTGCCCTTGACGGGCGAGATGACGTTGATATAGTAGTTGTGAGCGTCTTTTTTCTCAATATGCCGGGTGACTACGCCTTGCCCCACGACGGGGTCGCCGATAGGGATGAGGCGGTTGGTGGTAAAGACGGCGACCATCAGCAGTCCCGTCACAATGCCTGTGGCGATGGTGCTATGGACGAAACGTCCCCAGAAGTTGTAGCTTTTGAACGTTATATTAATTTATTATTGCATTGAGAGGGTACAATAATATGACGGCTGTGGCGTTATGAGAATGATGCTGATATATTATCTTTTGGCTGTAAATGTACTGACGTTCATTGTCTACGGTGTGGACAAATGGAAGGCACGTCGTGGACGTTGGCGTGTGCCGGAGGCCACGTTGATGGGCTTGGCGGCATTGGGTGGCAGCGTGGGTGCGTGGCTGGCAATGCAGCTCTTCCGCCACAAGACCCAGAAGAAGAAGTTCCGCTACGGTGTGCCTGCGCTGTTTGTGCTACAAGTGGCAGCGGTGGTGCTTTTTTTAAACATGATTCATCAAGTAGGATAAGCAATGACAGTGTTCATATTACATAATCTTAAATCGACTAAATGGCTGATTGCTATCGCGGCAATCGGGGCTGCGGTTGTGTTGCTGTTGCGGACGGGGGTAGGGGAGAGCGTGAAGCGGGAGAGTGCGCGGCTGTTTGAGTATGAGTATATCCCCAACCAGAATGTGGATATCGACCGGTGCGAGACGGCGGGGATGGCGGACTCGATTTACAAGGACTTCCGCAAGAAGTACCGCTTCCATTATCAGGGCATAGGGATGGCATCGTTTGGCGACAGCAGCCGCATGATTCTGCTTAGCGACATCCCTCCCCACTTCGAGACGGACTCCATCGCGCCTATCTTTGCCGAGTTCACGCACAAGACTGTGCAGCGTAAGCATCCCATAGGGTATGACGGCTACGTGACAGATGTGCTCATCCTGCTCGGCAACGCCACTCAGGAGAATTGCGACAGGCTGATACGGCGACTGAATAGGGAACTCTTTTTTAGTGAATATAAGCCTACGCTGATGAAGTTGCCTGCCGAAGAAAAACGCCGTTATTTTGCCAAGGAGAATATCGACTACCAGATTTCATTGGAAGAGTTTAACACTTGGTTTATGGAGGAGGGAGAGGGCTTTATCCATCTTGATGACACAAATACAGTGCTGACCATTAGTGACATTTTTGCCAAGAAAGCACGCGGTGTTTTCTTTAGTCAACAGCCGGGTTTTGTGGCTTGGGCTCTTGCAAAGAATGCTGATCTTTTGGGTTACGGGCAAGGTGCCCGTACTCCTGTTGACGGGCAGGGTGCCCGTACTCCTGTTGACGGGCAAGATGCCCGTACTCCTAATGACGGGCAAGATGCCCGTACTCCCATACGGCAGTTCACACTGGATGCCGACCTGATTCTGGGTGCTTTGGCCGATAGTAGTACGCTGGTCATCATCGGCCGTGAGCGGCAGTCGCCGCTTAACGAGCTGCCCCCGCTACAGATTGAAACTATCCTGCTGCTGGCCTCTACCACCGAGAAGGAGCTCTCGCAGAGCTTGGACATCAACGACTTGATGGCCGGAAAGATGAACAACGGGCGCGACTGGTGCCCCACTTACCTGAGCCGTGAACTGGAGAACACCGAATTTGGCGACTTGATGACTATCACCGATGTGCTGCTGAAGGACTGGTCGGAGCATGGCACCATACAGGAAGGTTACTACCGCTACCCTGAGCCAGGCTACTATCCCTTCGACAAGCCGCTGTTCAAGAAATTGGGGTTAAATGAGTTGGTCTATAACTGGAACACCGCCGGAGCCATGTACGCCATCGACCGCGAGGGTTATACCATCTACACCTTGGGACGCACAGGGTCGCTGCCGGTGAGCTACTTCAATTCACAGGAGCGCAGCCAGTCGATAGGTTACCGCTACGAGAGCCAGGCCTACCACTATTTCGCCACCCTTGGCAACACCGACTTGGCGCGGGTAGTGCAATACACTGCATTGTACCAGCTGTTTATCGACAACAATATCAGCTATTCGGGCAATACCTACCCCTCGTTCCCTAAGAACAAGCCTTTCCTGCTGTACAAACCTACGACCGAGCTGCTTGACAAAATCCGACAGCTGAGCACCGAAGAGATTGGACGGTTGTCCGACAGCCTGTCGCAGCGCAGTTTCATGAACTATCAGAAAGCGCATGTCGACAAGCAACTGCGTGAGAATGAGCAGAGATATAATATGTCATATAGCGAAGAACATATCGACGCCATCTACCGCAATGTGCACCGCGACACCAAGGCAGGCATCGGCCGGAGTATTCAAGAGGTGAAGGATATGTTGGGAGGCCTCAGCGAGGAGCAGTTCAAACAGCTGGCGCGATTCCTCTCTTACCCCCGTGGGGTGAAGATACGTGACCGTGAGAGCTACAACACCATGTTGCGCGGACGGAAGGTGAACCAGCTGATGCGCGAGGTGGGCAAGAACAACCTCGACCTGTTGTCGCGACCGGACGGGAGCAACATCTTCAAAGACGCGATGGACTTGAAGGACGTGAAGAACTGGTATGCCGCCAATCTGAAGGGCAATGCCGGACGATACATGAAGACTTCGTCGCTCATCATCACCTACGCCGACTTGCTGACTACAGGCGGCCACAACCTCTCGTCGCGTATCAGTCGGGTGAAATCGATGACCAACTACAAGCGGAGCAGGGGTAATTATACTCCAACAGACTACAGTAGCCCCACCCAACCAGTTGCAACCGAAGGAAAGCCTGCAACTACGGCACCCAGCACCACTGGTAAGCCTTCGGTGAAGCAGGGAGGTAAACCGGCAGTGAAGAAGGCCACCAAAAGCCAGCCAGCCAACATCCCATCATCGGGCAAGCCTGCAGGCAACAGGGCTTCCAACATACGCCCTCGTGGTACCGTTATCTCCTCTGCTCCCCGCAGGACAAGGGGGCTTTGAAATAGTGACAATTATTGCAAAATACCACAGTATGAAAAAAACAACATTTATCATTGCATTTCTCATCATGACATTCTCTGGTTTTTCACAAGACGATTGGTTTGGCTTTAACCGCTATAGAGCCGACAATGAGCGTATTGCCAAGAGCGGAACATACCCTGAAGTGGTGTTTATGGGGAACTCCATCACTGAAAACTGGGCTTACTTCCATCCCGGTTTTTTCAGCAGCCACAATTATTGCGGCAGGGGTATCGGCGGACAGACCTCGGCACAGATGCTGATGCGTTTTACTGCTGACGTCATCAACCTGCACCCCAAAGCAGTAGTCATCATGGCTGGCACCAACGATGTGGCACACAACACCTATTGGGTGGAGCCCGACATGGTGGTCGACAACGTTGTGGCGATGTGCCATCTGGCTCGTGCTAACGGCATTGTGCCAATCATCAGTTCCATCCCACCCTGTGCCGCCTTCCGTTGGAATCCTGAAATAAAGAATGCCGCCCGGACCATCGTCGATATCAACAAGAAACTGAGAGCCTACGCCGATGCCAACGGCATTGTGTATGTTGACTACCACACCGCCCTCGCCGACAAGCAGAATGGCTTTTTGAAGCAGTTGAGCGACGACGGCTGCCACCCCAACCCCGATACCTATTTCATCATGGAGGAACTGGTACTGAAAGCGATAAGCGAGGCAGTGAAGTAGAGTCAGCGTTAATTTTGCTGTTTTTTTTCTTCACTCCAGATTATTTTCGTATTTTTGTAAATTCACGTATAGTATTATACGTGATGTATTGTTGTCGTTATTAGAAGATTACACGCACCTCCAATGAAGAGCGAAAATGAAATAACAGCTATTAGGACTTCCGAGGTAGAGGCTATCAAGCACCACATCTATGAGGTGCGGGGCTTGCGTGTGATGCTCGACCGCGACTTGGCGGAGCTGTATGGGGTGGAAACAAAAGTCTTGAACCAAGCGGTCAAACGTAACATTGAGCGTTTCCATAAAGACTTTATGTTTCAGCTTGATAGAAAAGATGTATTCTTTTTGAAATCACAACAAGTATCTGCGAATGAATATAATGCAGACTTGAGGTCACAATTTGTGACCTCAAGTCCAGAAAACACTGATACTGACAATAAAACACATTCGAAATCGCAAATTGCAACTTCAAATTGGGGTGGTGGACGTTATCTCCCTTATGCTTTCACAGAACTTGGCATTGCAATGTTGAGTTCGGTGTTGCGGTCGGAGACGGCCATACAGGTGAACATTAACATCATGCGGGCGTTTGTGGCGATACGCCAGGCGGTGAGTGCATGGCAAGGAGTGAACCTGAAGGTAGAGCAACTGTCGCACAAAGTGGACCAACTGAACAACTATGTGGAGGAAATCCTGCATGACCAGAACGACGTCAACCGCATGCATGAGGAGACCAACACAGAGATATCCCTCCAGATAGAAGCCATCAACGATGCCCTTGACCAACTGCGTGAGAAACCTTCATCGCTACGTAAACGGATAGGCTATAAAACAGAAAATCCGTAAGATATACGATTTGCAATCAAAAATTTCGACCGCAAAATAATAAATTTGGCATTCGCGAGTGCCAAAACATAGAAAGAAAAAAGGAAATATGACAAAGGTGCAGGAAATAAACGTTAAAGATACCACCATCCGGACAATGAAGGTGGGAGATTCGGATTATATCTGCATCACCGATATTGCGCGGCAGAAGAATCCTTTGGAACCAAAGGATGTGGTGAAGAATTGGATGCGGTTGAAAAATACCATTGAGTACCTTGGTATGTGGGAGATGCTCAACAACCCCAATTTTAAAGGGGTCGAATTCGACCCCCTTTTGGTGCAGGCAGGAAGCAATGCATTTACACTTAACCCCACACGATGGATAGAACTAACTAATGCCATTGGTTTGATTACCAAGAATGGACGAGCAGGTGGCACTTATGCGCAGCGGGATATCGCTTTCAAGTTTGCCAGTTGGGTGTCGGTGGAATTTGAATTGTACCTTATCAAGGAGTTCCAGCGTCTGAAGGAAGAGGAACAGAATCAACTGGGTTGGTCGGCGAAGAGGGAGCTGTCGAAAATCAACTATCATATCCACACCGATGCCGTCCGCGCCAACCTTGTGCCCGACGAGGTGGATACCTACCACAGCTCTCTTATCTATGCCGAGGAGGCGGACGTATTGAATGTTGCTCTATTCGGAATGACAGCAAAAGAGTGGCGTGATGCCAATCCCGGCAAGAAAGGCAACATGCGTGATTATGCTACGATAAACCAACTTATCTGCCTCTCCAATATGGAGAATCTGAACGCGGTGTTTATCAACGAGGGTATCCCGCAACGCGAACGTTTGCATAAACTCAACAAGATAGCCATCCAGCAAATGACCGTGCTGGAAGAAGTGGGGAATAGGAAACTGCTGAAATAAAAGGATCAAAATGAATGAAGAAATAATCATAAAGGCAAACGCAGACATCGAAGTTATCAAGCATCGCATCTACGAGGTGCGTGGGCAGCGTGTGATGCTTGACCGCGATTTAGCGGAATTGTATAATGTAGAAACTCGTGCTTTGAATCAGGCGGTGAGACGTAATATCGACAGATTCCCCGAGGATTTTATGTTTGTGATGACCGAGGATGAGATGAATGCTTGGAAATCACAAATTGTGATGTCCAATTCTATCCGTATGGGGATGCGCCGTCCTCCTGTTGTATTTACTGAGCTGGGTATTGCAATGTTGAGTTCGGTGCTGCGGTCGGAGACAGCCATACAGGTCAACATCAATATTATGCGGGCGTTTGTGGCCATTCGACACGCAATAGGTGCCTGGCAAGGAGTGAACCTGAAAGTGGAGCAACTGTCGCACAAGGTCGACAACCTCAATGCCCGTGTGGATGAAATTCTCCACGAACAGAACGAGAACAATATGGAGGTGGCCGTCCAGATAAGCGCCCTCAATGACGCCCTCGACCAGCTGCGCGAGAAACCATCAACTCCCCGGAAACGGATAGGGTATAAACAGCAAAAAGAGGACAGCAGCAACGGAAATAAGAAAGATTAGAAACAAATGGGAGAAAACGGGAAAATAGAAATTAACAAATTATCCGATGCAGAATTCATTTCGTTTCTCTATTCCGAACGTGATAGGGAAAATGATTTAGTGGCATATCATGGTTGGAATAACTGGGCGTTAGCAGGTGCGCTAATAACTATTATTTGTGCACTATATGCGATACTCAAATCAAATTCTGACATTATATCATACACAGATATCATATTCTTTTTTAGTGGATTTCTGTCAATTGTGCTTTATATTCACCCTTTTCTTGGAATTTTTGGTAGAGAACGAGGCATTGACTACACGAAACTGAAAACATTAAAAGACGTTGCTCCATTTAGTTATATTATCTTTACATTAGGCTGTTCGATTACCACAATCGCATTATTGTTGTTTTTCAATAAATTTATTTGGTTTGGTATTTTATGGGCAAGTATTTCCTCATTGTATGCAATAGCACTAATAATAATTTTTATAAATAGAAACAAATTGGTCCCTTCTTATTATAAGGAACAGATTTTCCCATCAAGGACATGGACAATCATTTTTAATACAATAGTTGCGGGTATTCTTGGAGAAACAACTGTTAGATCATTTAGGCATGTTGAATCCTCTTTCTTCGGTCCTAATATGGAAATTGGAGTATGTGTAACTGCGGCTATTGTAATCTTATTTTTATTTATAAAAATTAACACAGGAAATAAAACGGTTAAAGAAATTGATATCATAATTGATGATTATTTGTATAAAGGAGAGTCTCGAGAAAACATCTACTTTAAACTATTAGTAAATCGAATGGGGAAAAACTCTTTAGAGGCATGTTCGTCGGAAATAATAAAACTCAAGGAAATAATTGACTCGTTTGTCGAAAAAGAACATAGAATAGACCAAATAAACAATATGTTAGATGCGGGAAAATTGAGCGCAGAGGAAATTAAACATTGTTTTAATGAAATAGATGGACTTGTTTTTTATACAAAGTCATTATTAAACCAATGCAAACTTTTCAGCAAAAAAATAAACGAAATAAAAAACAACTCAATAATAATTAATACTGAAGAATTCAAAGGTATTGTCACAATTTATGACCATGCTGTAGCACAAATAGAACACCTTTCCGAAAAAACAACCTTTGTTTTCAAAAGAATACAGGACCGTGTTTCCCCATTTTACTGTAATAAATATGGGGGATTTTGCGCAAAGAAAGATTGTACACATAGAAATGAAAAGCCTCGGTTTTCTTTGGCTTTCCTCAGAATAATAAGTAAACAAGTTGAAAAACATGGAAACAGGAAGTTTCTGAAATAAAAATGAATTGAAATGAAACAAAAAAGAACCATTTTTCTATCTTTGATATTTACCATATGCATTGCATGTGGAGACAACAAGGGTATTAATTTGTTCCCAATTGAAATGAATGGGGAATGGGGGTATATTGATAAGTCTGGTAAAATTTCCATTATACCGCAATGGGAATCCGTGGGATACTTCTCTGAAGGTTTAGCTTATGTATGTATTGGAGATAAGTACGGTTACATTAATAGAAAAGGAGAATATGTTATCAATCCGCAATTTGATTATGCATGGGAGTTTCATGAAGGACTGGCTTTAGTAGAAATTGGTGATAAGTGTGGGTTTATTAATAAGAATGGAGAATACATAATTAATCCACAGTATGATGAAGCCAGTTCCTTCTCTGAAGGACTGGCCTGTGTTAGAATTGGCAGCAAGTTAGGTTACATAGATAATAGAGGAAGGCTTGTTATTGAACCACAATTTGAATTCCCATCTAGGTTTATTGATGGTCGTGCTGTTGCTGTTCTTGACGATAATATAAAATGTGGTTATATTAACAAGAATGGTGAATTGATAGTCAATACTCAATTTGACAGGGCTGGTGATTTCTCCGAAGGGTTGGCGTGTGTGGAAATAGCAGATGGAATATTCGGATATATCAATGAAAATGGCGAATACATTATTAATCCACAATTCGATGATGCACATGATTTTTCAGAAGGTTTGGCTTGCGTTAGAGTCGGTGGTAAATATGGTTACATCAATAAGAAAGGGAAAATAGTCATCAATCCACAATTTGACAACGCTTCTTACTTTTCCGAAGGATTGGCTGCTGTGGAAATTGATGGTAAATGGGGATTTATTGACAAAAAGGGTCAATTTATTATCAACCCTCAATTTAGTCTTGAACCATCGGGTTTTTACAAAGGATTGGCAAAATTAAAGTTTGGCAAAACATTATGCGAAAAGAGTCCTTTTGTAAAATATTATGAAGTAACTTGGGGGTATATTGACAAACAGGGAAAACTTGTATACAAAAAGATGAAAGACAAAGAATATATATTTTAATTGCATTGCAATTTATCAACTTAAATATTAATCCTTAAACGTTTAAGCAATTATGGCAAAAGAAAAAAAGTTTATGACATGTGACGGCAACTGCGCTGCAGCGCATGTGGCCTACATGTTCAGCGAGGTAGCAGCTATCTACCCCATCACCCCGTCCAGCCCTATGGCCGAGTATATCGACGAGTGGGCCGCCGGCGGTCGTAAGAACCTCTTCGGCGAGACCGTGAAGGTCGTCGAGATGCAGAGCGAGGCCGGTGCCGCAGGTGCCGTGCACGGTAGCCTCCAGGCTGGTGCTCTGACCACCACCTACACCGCTTCGCAGGGTCTGCTGCTGATGATCCCGAACATGTACAAGATCGCCGGCGAACTGCTGCCCGGCGTGTTCCACGTGAGCGCCCGCGCCCTGGCCGCCCAGGCCCTCTCCATCTTTGGCGACCACGCCGACGTGATGAGCACCCGCCAGACGGGCTTCGCCCTGCT
>JAEEGI010001561.1_pt1 | contig 56903 bp, 44 predicted proteins | sample 8958751 | NCBI WGS metagenome assembly JAEEGI01 (sample SAMN16246545, study PRJNA631951) | gut metagenome | biome: gut microbiome; feature: rumen; material: KS-attached | host: Bos | place: Iran: Karaj | collected 2018-10
TTATGCCGGATTCGATGACAGAGAGTATCAGCGTTGGCTGCAGGGCCAGCGGCAGAACCTGGATCTGGCCGATCGGTACAATCAGTACGGGCAGACGGACTACAGCAGATTCCTGGACACCGTGGATCAGTTCAACAAGGACCGGAACTTCGCATATGGGGCGGCCCGTGATAACCAGAGCCTGGGGCGGCAGCAGACGGAGGATCAGTACAGCCGGTATCTGGATGCGCTCAAACAGGCCAACTACGAGGACGAAACTGCCTACAATCGGTACCGGGACACCATCAGCGATCAGCGGTACGATCAGGAGTGGGCGCAGAAACTTCGGGCTTATGCCGACGAGCAGAACTGGAAGGCCGCGGAATGGCAGCAGTACCTCCGTGAGTACGGCGACAAGCTGAGCCAGACGGAGAAGGAATGGGCCTGGGAGCAGGCGCAGCAGGCGGCGAAGTACGGCGATTACTCCGGACTGGAAAGCGTGGGCATCGACACCAGCAGCGCGAATCCCAAGGAAGCGGCCTACGCCTCCGACGGCAGCATGTACAAATTCAACACGCAGGATGCGCTGTACTTCGTGAAGAACGCGCCCAACGGCACGCCGGGCAATCCCACCACCATGACCGGAAGCGACGGCAGCACCTGGAAGAAGGACGAATACGGCAACGTCACCATCACCACGAAGAACGGAAAGGTCTTCACCTACAACAACAACACGCCGGCCGTCACCGGGAGCGGGAAGTATTCCGGCGGCGGGAAAGGCTCCGGCGGCGGAGGCGAGACCTATTCCACCTCCACGGTGAACGCGGCGTACAAGGCCTATCTGAACGGGGACCGATCCGACCTGACCCTGCGCATCCTTCAGAGCGCCGGACTGGTTGAGCCCGGCGGCATCCCAGACGAAGGAGACCCGGAGAGCGAGTATGCCCTCATGGATCGGGTGCTGGCGGACATGCAGGCCCAGGGGCGGCCATGGAACCAGCTCCAGGTGGAGCTGGACGCGGAGCTCCGGGATGAGCGGATCACCCGGGAAGAATACGAAGCCCTGCGGCAGAAGTACGTGAGCCGGGGGCTGGAGGACGGGGTCGCCAACCTGGACGGAGTGGTCCACCGGAACGGCAGCCCCATGAGCGCGGGGTTCACCGGGGTGTGGCGGACCGTGCGGGACCTGGCGGACCGGCAGAAAAAAGAAGAGGCCCTGGCAGCCATGCGCCGGGCCTATGAAGCCGGGACCATCCATGAATACGAGATCGATGTGATGATGGACCAGTTGGGATGGTGAACGGATGAGGACGGTCGGACTGATGCGGCTCCGGGCAGCCACGTGGGACGTCCGAGGGACGGAGCCCACGAGAGTATTGAACAATGAAGGCGCGGGGGACGGGGGAGGCCGTCCCTCCGGCCTGTCCGGGAGCAGGCGGCTCCGGGCGGCGATGGAGAGTCCGCCGCAGCCGGAAAGCGCCGGACCGGGCGACCCGGGGGAGATCGGGAGAAACGACGCAGGAGTGAGCAGCCACAAGAGCGGGACCTTCGGCGAACCGGAATCGAAGCTGCCCGATGCCTATCGGGGCATAACGAAAACGGCCGATTATTCGGGAAAAAGCGCGTATGTGCCCACGGGAAGCGGAAAAAAGGAATGACATGGCAGGAAGCGCTGCTCGGCCAATGGCTGGAGACCGGCTATGACGATCCGGTATACGAGTACATCAACGGCAACACGGACGCCGTCAACAAACAGTTCTCCAATGAGAGCGTCACCGGCAGGACCCTGATGGGAACGGACAGCCGGTTTCTGCTGAATCTCACTGAGACCGAGAAGGGGGTATACAACTACATCCACTTTACCCGGGGGAAGGATGCGGCGGATCGGTTCCTGAGCGATCTGCAGGGGGAGCTGAACGCCCGCCAGCGGAAGAAGGAGGAAACGTACTGGGCGGAGGAGGCGGAGAAACACCCGGTCAACATGTCGGTATTCAGTACCCTGACCAAGCCCCTGAGCGTTTTCTCCTATGCGCAGCAGGCGGAGAAGGTCCTCAGCGGAGAGAAGCTGGACCCCAACGCCGGGTACAACCGGGGGAGCTATACCGCCAACGCCATCCGGGGCGCGGTGAGCCGGGAAATCGAGAACAGCGGGAAATGGGGCAAGGCCGGCTCCTATGCCTATAATCTGGCCCTGTCCATGGGGGACTTCCTGTATACCTCCGCCGTAACCGGCGGAATGGAACCTCTGGCCCTGGCAGTCATGGGGACGGAGGCCGCCGCAGACAGCGTCCTGGCTGCCAAGGAGCGGGGACTGTCCGACGAGCGCAGCTTCATTACCGGGACGGCGGCGGGTTTGATTGAGGCGCTGACGGAGCACATCGGTTTCGACGCCCTGTTCAAGACCGGCGTACGCAGCCTGGGAAAGGCAGGCTTCCGGCGGTTCATCCTGCGGAACGCCGGAGCGGAGGCTGCGGAAGAGGGGGCCTCCGATCTGCTGAACTGGATCATAGACGATCTGTACGACCTGGCGACGGGGACGACAGAAAGCGAATTCAAACAGCTGGTCGCCGTGTATGAGGAAAACGGCCTGGACCGGACCAAGGCCCTGCTTTCCGCGCTGGGGGACCGGGGGAAGGAGCTGGGGCTGGATATCCTGGGCGGGTTCCTCTCCGGCCTGTTCCTGTCCGGAGCGAAAAGCGGCTATAACGCAGTACAGTTCAACCGCATGGGGCAGGAGGCCTTCGATACCGGCAGCTATGGGGACTATATCAGCCTCGGCCTGCTGGCGGACCACGACTCGGAGGCATACCGGTATGCGCAGGAGATCCGGGAAAAGCTGAACGCAGGCCGGACGGTCACCAACATCGAAATGGGACAGCTCACCGCCGCCGTGTATGCGGATGCCCTGGGCGTGGGGGAAACGCAGCCCGAAAGGAAGCTCAAAGAGCCGGATATTTCCCTCTGGGACGAGACGCTTGATGAGGAAGATGCGTTTCAGAGAGACCTGACGGAAGCACTGGGACTACCGGAAAAAGGCGCTGTATCTGAGGGTATATTGACCGATGAACCGCTGGAGAGTACAATTCAATCAAGAGGATCAAGCGGCGCGCTTGATCCATACAGCAAAGCCGCTGATAAACACGCTAAACAGTACTATGAATCGGTTCGGAAAATGACCACAGATGCGGAGAGAATTGCAAACAACACCGGTTTTTCACTAGCCGATATCGAAAGAATAAAATCCTATGTGTTCAGCGAAGAACACGATTTGGGAGAAGAAGAACCTATGCGGTTTTCTCCAAGCTATGAAATGGCAGAATCCTGGCAACGGCTGATTGATGGGAAGAATATTCAGCCCCATGATATAACGCTAATTCAGCATGAACTCATGGAGAGCAAATTGGTAAAAGACGGCATGCCTCAGGATGAGGCACATATTATCACATCTGGCGTTTATAACTATAAGAAGGAGGTAGAAGAGTACTATGGTAAGACTAAAAAACGTAAGAGTAGAAAATGACCATATTGTCTGTATTGGATATGTTGAGGATTGCAAAGAGCCCATACGCATTTGCGTGGATATGGACGGGAATGGCGAGAGCGTTGAGATGCCGCATGGCTACGAATGGTGCGATGGCCATATTAAGCATGCGGAAAGATACCTATTAGAGCGTTACGAACAGGGCACATTGAGAAATGAAATGATGCTGATGTGGGGTTAGAGGTTGGTAGGGTGTCAAGGGGACGGTTTTCCTGACACTTCCTGAGAATCTGGGACGGTTTCCGTTTCCACAATCATAACAGCAAAATACATTTCGGGGCGGTTCTGATAACTTCCAAATGGGGAATCAGAACCGTCCCGGTTTTTCTGTGAGGAAAACGGCCTGGATCATACCAAAGCCCTGATCTCCGCCCTGGGGGACCGGGGGAAGGAGCTGGGGCTGGATACCCTGGGGGGCTTCCTCTCCGGGCTGTTCCTGTCCGGGGCGAAAAGCGGGTATAACGCAGTACAGTTCAACCGCATGGGGCAGGAGGCCTTCGACACCGGCAGCTATGAGGACTATATCAGCCTCGGCCTGCTGGCGGACCACGACTCGGAGGCATACCGGTATGCGCAGGAGATCCGGGAAAAGCTGAACGGAGGCCAGGCGGTCACCAACATCGAAATGGGCCAGCTCACCGCCGCCGTGTATGCGGACGCCCTGGGCGTAGGGGAGAAATGGACCGCAGAAACGCGGGAAGAAACGGATGGGAAAAAGATACTCGCTGTATAGTAAAGGAGTCGAGGGGATTGCCCCTTGACTCCCGTTTCTGTTTATTCCTGCAGCCGGAAGGAGATATACGGAGCTTCCCCCGACTATTCCGCATACCGGCCTTACAGGGGGAAGCGCCGATCCGTCCAGGGGGTGGTGACGCTGTGGGTGATGACGCTGTCCCTGTCCGCCAGGCCCAGGTCCCGGAGGGCGGCATACAGGACATGGAGGTACAGGGGGTCGTTCAGCCCCAGGTGGGTGAGGTCGAACCAGCCGTTTCCATAGCCCACGGGCATGGCCAGCACGGAGATACCCCCCTCCGCAGGGTCCCGGTCCAGGAAGACCAGGTAGACGCAGCCCTTCACCATGGGCCAGGACTCACATTCCCTCACCAGGAGCCGGTCGATGCCTCCCACCAGCACGCAGCGCTCATTAAAACCGATCCGGTCCCCCGGCTCCTCCGTCCCCTTGATGACCTGCAGCACCTTCACCCAGCGCCAGGTGCGGGGCCTGTAGAAGTTGTATTTCAGACGTGGGTTCGTTCCGGCGTAGGACTTGTCCTCGCTGAAGCCCGTCCCCGTCTGGGTAAGGTCTTCCTCCGGGGTGACGATGAGCACCGCTTTGGCGGTTTCCAGGAGCTGAGGGTAATCGTAAATCACCTTGTCCAGGTCGGGGCCTGCGTACAGCTGGTTGGGGTACAGGCGGCGGTAGTATTCTTCCAGGGTCTCCGGGAGGGGACGGCTGTGTTCCCGGTACAGCCCCAGGGCGGCAAATACCAGGGCCAGGCCCAGGATGGGCGTCAGCACCCGAAGGAGCCGGGTGCGATTCTTCTTTTTCATGAAAACTGCCCCCTTTCTGCTCCCAGCGTACAATTTGACGCCGCGTCAATGTCAAGAGAAATTTTCCCCGAAACGAAAATTTTCCGTTTCGGGGAAGTCTCTGTCCTAGATAAGCGGAGAGCGATCCCCGCCGCCTCTCTCAAAAGACAATTGTTGTTTCATGCCCTTGTATAAGAAAGCCGCATTAGCCTTGATTTAGTGGTTTTCATTCCTCGATGATAAGGGAGCAGTCTGTAAAACTGCTTGCATCTACGCTGCTATACATAAGCAGAAAACAGTATTCTCCGTCATCAGGCACGACAAAAGAAAAATGGTGATCCTGTGCTTTCATAGCCGTATGATCTATTACCTTGCCGTCCTGTGAAACTGCGAAGGACATGACGCATTCATCATTTGACCGCAACCGGATCGTGACCGTATCTCCTTCGTGAAGCCGATATGGCTTTTCCTCCTCAGCACAGAGCAGAACCATATATCCGTTCCCGAGCATGAAGTTATGGAACGTTCCGTCCTTTGATACAGGAACCACCGTAATCCCGTTTGGAATGGCTCCAAAACTGTCGATGTCGATCAGATCCGTGCTTTCTCGGACAGCTTGCTCCCGTGCCTGTCGAATCTCAGCGTCATACCTCGCAGCATCCTCGGCATTTAACACCATCAATTCGTTGCCCTGATTGTCGAGATAGTGGACCGTACCATCCGGCTCAATCAGCTGGCAGGACACCAAGGAAGAGTATTGCTGCAGCATGTTTTTGATCTCTGCCTGCGTCAATCCTTCGGCGTCCGCATACCCGCTCCATCTGTTGATGAGCGCAGACGCTGTCATGGCAAGCGCGAGAACCAGACAAGCAGCGACCGCGATGCCTATCAATCGGCGCATGCGATTACGCGTATGAGGCGCAGCCTCTGCGGGGCGATCTTCGTGAATCCTTTTCATAGTCAACTCCTTGATTTCTGCGGGATCGAACATCATGCCGATCTCATCGTTGACGACTATTTCATCGCCATAATCAAAGAGCTCAGATATTTTCTTGTTCAATGAAATAGCCTCCTTCAGCCAGTACTCTGCGCAGGGTTTCGCGGCCACGGCAGAGCTTTGTCTGGACGGTTTTGGTATTCATCCCCAACTGTTCAGCGATCACATTTGTCTTTTGATAATAGTAATAGTGTCTGATAAATATTGTTCGGTCAGGTTCCGGCAAAGCGTTCAGGGCCTCTCGGAGAGCTGCATACAATTCAGCGTGAACAACCTCATCTTCTGGCCCTGATACCGGGATCTCAATGTCATCCTCTTCGATTGAGATTTCTTGCTTTGATCGCCGCAGAGCATCCAGGGCCCGGGTGCGGGATATGCTGCTTAAATATGCTTTCAGCTTGCCCTTACGAACTTTTGCACTGTTCTTCCAAAGCGTATAAAAGACATCCGATACAATTTCCTTTGTGTCGTCCTCGTTCAACCTACCGCCGACAATATTCCAGACGATTGCTCCGACATATGCCGTGTAACGTTGGATCACTGTACCGAGCGCGGATTCATCGCCGTCCTGCATGGCCTCAATCAGCCTGTCATCAAGATTGATGACTTTCGGCATTGTGCCATCACCTCCGTGGTTTTGAAAGCTTTCACTTATAATAACGCAAGAAAAGTATTTTTGCCTTCCAGATTCGTACGAAAAGTATATTGGCTTGTATTTTGCGGCTTGCAGGACGTTTCTATGTACGCACCGCAGGACCTCCCTGCGGTGTTTTTTCTGTCTTAGCGTCCTCTGTCATGATCGTGGCTGCGAGGCCGTGTCTACTGCCGCCGTGCATCGTTCCGGCGCTTGGCCTCTGCCTCCATATCCCGGTGGACACAGATGAAATGCCCCTTGCATAAACTGTCAGGTTTGTGCAAGGGGCGTATTTCGCTCTCAGGCGGCGAGGCCTTATGCGCAACAGGCTATCAGAAAGTAATTTCCTCTTGTTTTGCCCCACAAGGGCAAAAACAAGGGAAAACGGAGCTTTTTATGGCAGCAGACCAGCGGGAAATGCATGGAAAATCAATGGGTTTCAGAGATTTGGACAGACAAACGGGAATTTGTTATTGCAGCGGTATCGGGTCTGCAATTGGATGCGTATTCCCTGAAGCAAAGATAACCCATAAAACAAACACAAAATAGATAACGAGAACAATCAACAGCACGGTAAGCAAAGCCTTCATGGTCGGCGTAATCTTTTTCCTGGCGACAAAGAGAAATACTACATCAGCAAACAAGGCAACTGCTGCTACTGCTAAAGTAGTTTAGTTCAGAAGAAAACCAATCATTGAAAACTCCATACGTCCCTCCAACAAATCCCGATTTGTTTTGCTTTCTTTCTGTTTCTTCATTATCAGCAAAAGAAATATTAAACATGTATATTCATTCACATTAATTGCTGTCACCTTTTATCTAGGACAGAGACTCGGGGAATGAATTTGTCCCGGGCGGGATATGAATGGCGTCCGCAGCATCCGCAGGATGTCAGACTTTATGTAAGTCTGGCCGTGATCTGCCCCTCATCAGTCATCCGCCTTGCGTGAGACGGCGGCTGACAGCTTCCCCCCAGGGAAGCCAGACCGCGCGGCGGGGACGAAGGAGAGAACCGGCAATGAAAAGGTTCGGTGCAGCGGCCGGGATCCCGGCTTCCCCTGGGGGCTGTGAAGCAGGGGCGTGAGTAAATGACGTGCCTGTGGCACGTCAGAGCCGCGCCTGACCGAGCCGCAGCGAGACAGCTGGCGCGAAGCGCCTGACGAGGGGCGTGCGGCGAAGCATGAGCCCGGAAAAAGATTGCCGCGGAAAGGGAACCGTATCTTCCCTTGTCAATTCATCTCCCAGGTGATGGTGACCGTATCCTCAGCCCGGATATCCTCCGGGCTGATGTCCATGGCGAAGCTCTCCACCGCCGCGTCGTTGGTGCCGCGGAGCATGGCCTTGGCCATGGGACGGGTCTCCAGCATGGGCTCCGCCATGGCGTAATCCATGCGCAGGAGAGCCCCCAGCTTCACCCCCGCGGCGGCGGCCAGCTTTTCCGCCTTCCGCAGAGCGTCCGCCACCGCGGCCTCGATGAGGTCGGCCTTGGCGGCCTCCCGGTCCCGCAGTCCGTAGCTCAGATGGAACTCCGGGTCCACCGGCGCGGCGGCCAGGGCGGCCAGGGTCCGGCCCAGAAGGACGTTGTCCACCGGGAACTCCAGCTTCAGGCTCTGGCGGAAGCGGTAGCCCTTGAATTCCTGCCGCCAGCGGCCCTTGTCGTCCTGCACGGATTCATACTCCGCGTCCACGGCAAAGTCCAGGGTCTTCAGGTCCTCCCGGGCAAAGCCCAGGGAGGCGATGGCCGCCCCCAGGGCGGCGGAATCCTTCGCGGCCCGCTCCAGGGCGGCGGCGTAGTCCTTCTCCACGCCGCTGAGGTTCAGATTCACGCAGCACAGGTCCGGCTTCAGGCGCAGGAGCCCCGTGCCCGTGACCCGGATGATCCGTTTTTTCTCCATTTATCCCAACTCCTTTCCATCCCGCATGTGCAGGACCATGAGGCAGATATCGTCGTATTGCGGCCGGTTCCCGGAAAAGGTCAGCAGCTCCGTCATGAGCCGCAGGGGCAGATCCTCCACCCGGCGGGCGGCCAGCTTCCGGAAGGTCCGCCGGAGCCGGTCCAGGCCGAAGGCCTCGTCCAGGGGAGAGGCGGCGTCCGGCGCCCCGTCCGTATACTGGAGCAGGGTATCCCCGGGACGGAGAGAGACCCGGCTGGTGGGGTAACGGATCTCCGCCATCAGTCCCAGGGGCAGCTTCCGTTCCGCCGGCTCCAGCAGACGGGTCCTGCCCTTCCGGAGCAGGATGGGGTCCTCATGCCCCGCGCTGGCGTATTCCAGCGTTCCCGTCTCCGGGTCCAGGCAGCCCATCCATACGGTGACGAACAGCCCCATGGCGTTCTCCTCCCGGAGCCGGTTCCCGGCATAGGTCAGGATCTCTCCGGGGCTGCCCCCCAGATTCAGGGCCCGCTCCTTCAGCACCGCCTTGGCGTTCATCATGAACAGGGCGGCGCTGATCCCCTTGTCGGAAACGTCCGCCACGGTGAAGGCCAGACGTCCGTCCGGGAGAAGGTAGGCGTCGAAGAAGTCCCCGCCCATGGTGCGGGCAGGGCGGACCAGGGCGTCCAGGGTGAAGGGCCGGCCCCGTTCCAGGGGAGCCAGCTCCGGCAGGATATCCCGCTGGATCTCTCCCGCCACGTCCAGCTCCGCCTCCATGGCCTCCCGTTCCGCCAGGAGGCCGTAGCTCTCCAGGCTCTTGCCCGCAAAGGCGGAGACCACGCTGAGGAGCCGGACGTCCTCCTCCGTGAACAGGGCGGGCTTCCCGTCCTCCGTCAGCCGGTTGATGCACTGGTATGCGCCGATCACCTCGCTGCGGCTGTTCAGCAGGGGCACGGTCAGCAGGGAGCGGGTGCGGTAGCCGGTCTGCCGGTCCACCGCCGGATTGAAGCGCCGGTCGGCGTAAACGTCGTCGATGCGCTGCACCTGACCGGAGCGGACGGTCTCCGCCACCAGCCCGTAAGTATCCGGCAGGGTGAGCCGGCCGGAGGAGGAGGCCGCCAGGGTCCAGAGCTTCCCGGCGGGCTTGTCCCAGAACCAGAAGCTCACCCGGTCGCACTTCACCAGCTCCCGGGTCAGGACCGTCAGCAGGTCCAGCACCGCCGGGAGGCGAGTCTCGGTGACCAGCTGCTCCATGACCGCCGTGATGCGGTCCAGCCGGTAGGCTGTCAGCTCCCGGGGAGTCATGCGGGCTTACCCCGCTTCACCACCGCCTTGGTCTTCCAGATGCCCGTGCGGAAGCGCAGCCACACCACGATGAAGCCGAAGGCCCAGCCGATGGGGTTGGCATAGTACAGGGAGGGGAAGCCCAGGCGGAAGCCGTAGTTGAAGATATAGGTGGCGGCCACCCGCACGCCCAGCACCGAGAGGGTCACGCAGGCGGCGGCCAGCACGTCCCCGGAGCCCGTGAGCACGCCCGCGGTGGACATGTACAGGGCGAAGATGACGAAGAAGGGGGCGATGAAGCGCAGATGCTGGATGCCCAGGGTCAGGGCTTCTCCCGTCACCCCGAAGAGGCCGATGAGGGGTTTGGCAAAGACCCAGAGGAGGAGGGAGATGAGGAGCGCTGTGGGGACGATGATGTAGCGGGCCTGCCGCCTGCCCCCCAGCACCCGGTCATACTTCCCGGCCCCCACGTTCTGCCCCGTGAAGGTGGCCAGGCCGTTGTTCATGCTCTGCACCGGGATGAACATATAGTTTTCGATGCGGGCGGCGGCGGTGTTGGCCGCCAGAGCCACGGTGCCCAGGTCGTTCACCACCCGCTGGATCAGGACGTTGCCCCCGGAGACGATGCACATCTGCACCATGGTGGGGACGCCCAGCTTCAGGATCTGCCCGCAGCAGGAGGGATCAAAGGCAAATTCCCCCCTGGCGAAGCGGAAGAATTCATACTTCCGGTGCATATAGAAGAGGCTCACCAGGGCGCTCACCCCCTGGGCGATGACGGTGGCGATGGCGGTGCCCTCCACCCCCCAGTGGAAAACGATGACGAACACCAGGTCCAGCACGATGTTCACCACGCTGGAGATGCAGAGGAAGTAGAGGGTGGCCTTGCTGTCCCCCACGCTGCGCAGGGCCCCTGCGGCCACGTTGTACACGAACTGGAACACCAGGCCCAGACAGTAGATGCGGAAATAGCCGGAGGCCATATCCAGAATGGCGTCCGGAGCCGCCAGAGCCTTCAGCAGAGGCCGGGCAAAGCAGAAGCCCAGGATGGAGATCAGAAGGCCCAGGGCCGCCAGAAGAACGAAGGCGGTGGACAGGTTCCGCCGGAACTTATCCATCTGCTTTGCCCCGAAGAGCTGGGCGAAGATGACGCTGGAGCCATTGGTGAGGCCCACGGCGAAGGACACGGCGAACATGGTGAGAGCGGAGCAGGTGCCCACCGCCCCCAGGGCGATATCCCCCAGCTTCTGGCCCACCACCACGCTGTCCACGGTGTTGTAGAGCTGCTGCAGCACAAGCCCGCCCATGATGGGCAGGGCGAAGGCCAGGATATGTTTTCCCTCCCGGCCTGTGGTCATATCTCTGGCCATGGCTCAGCTCCCGGATATGACCACGTTCCGGAACACCACCCAGGGCAGCGCATAGCTGCCGGAGCAGACCAGCTCCGCGGAGATGCCGCCGATGTTTTTCAGCATGTCCGCCAGGTTGCCGGAGATCATGGTCTCGTTCACGGCGCAGCCCAGCTTGCCGTCCTGGATCAGGAAGCTGTTCTTGGCCACGCCGGAGAAGTCGCCGTTGGGGCTGGGCTCGCCTCCGGAGAAGCGGCCCACCAGGAGCCCGTCCGCAATGCCCGCGATGAGCGCCTCCTTCGTTTTCGTACCCGGAGCCATCACCAGGGCGCCGTCCGTATTCAGCGCCCGGGGCAGGCCGGTGCGGTTGGCGCCGTAGAGGCTGAGCATGAAGCTCTTCAATACGCCGCCCTCCAGCCAGGTATAATCCTGTGCGGCGAAGCCTTCCCCGGTGTACCGCTCCCCGCCGCAGATGCGTTCGTCCAGGGGCTTGACGTATACCGTCAGGGCCGGATCCGCGACCGGTTGCCCCAGCTTGTCCTTCCAGAGGCTGGTCCCGTCGATCAGGGCGCTGTCCCCGCAGAACAGCTCTCCCGCCACCTCCAGGAATTCCGCCAGCAGGTCCGGGTGTACCAGGATGTCTCCCATACGGGAGCCCTGTGTGGTCTCGGAAACGAGGCTGCGCTCCGCAGCCTCCAGGTCGTTTGCCAGGGTCCCCAGCTCCAGGAAGGGCTTTTCCAGATCCGGAACGGAGACGGAGGAACCAAAGAAGCTGGTGGCCGTATCCCCCTGGTGGCCGGAGAACATCAGATCCACCCCATAGCGCCCCACCCGGTTGGTGAAGCGGGAGCCCACGGAGTTCAGATAGACTTCCGTTTCGGTCTTGTGCTCCGTGATCATCTCCTCCACGATCACGTGGGGGAACTTCCGTCCAATGTCCTCCAGCAGCTCCTTCGAGCGGTCGAAGAGCCGGTCCGGATCAGCCGTCAAGGCGCCGGAGACGAAGTCCCCGGTCTCGGGAGCGGGAGCCAGATCCCAGGCGGGATCCGCATCCCCGGACTCCGCCACCGCCAGACAGTCCTCCGCCCCCTGGCGGATGGCGTCCCCGTCCAGACGGTTCAGCTTGGCGGTGCCCCGCCTGCCCCCCTTGATGGCGGTAAGGGAAAGGGACTGATCCAGCAGGGTGCGCATGAGGGTGAACTCCCCTCCCAGGGCGTTCAGCTCCACGGTTTCCCCGGAGGCGGCCCGTACGCTGGCCTTTTCCGCCCCCAGGGCAAGGAGGGCGTCAAGAGCGGCCTGAGCCGCCTGAAACAGTTTATCCATGTTCATCGACCTCCGATCGTCAGCTGGCAGCGCAGGGCGGGACCGCCCAGACCCACCGCCATGGGCTGCTTCTTGCCGCAGAAGCCGGAGCTGGACCAGATCACCTCGTCGGAGACCATGTCCACGGTCTTCAGCATATCGAAGGCTACGCCGGAGATGGTGGTATCCAGGATGGCTTTGCCCAGCTTTCCCTTTTTGATCTCGTAGCCCAGGGTGACGCCGAACATGAATTCCCCTGTGGTGTCCGCCTGGCCGTTATTGGTGTTGATGAGGTAGTAGCCGTCCTCCACCGAGGCGATGATGTCCTCCAGCCGGTCCTTCCCGGGATGCACCGCCGTGTTCCGCATGCGGATAAGGGGCTCGTCGGAGAAGGAGTAGGCCCGGGCGTTGCCCCGGGCTTCCTGGCCGAAGCGTGCGGCGGATTCCCGGTCATGCATGAAGCCCACCAGGACGCCGTCCTTGATGAGGGGCACGTCCGTTGCCTCCACCCCCTCGTCGTCGCAGTACACGGGAAGGGGAGCGGGTTTCCCGAAGGCCTCGCTGGCGAAGTCCGTCATGCTCACCAGGGGGGAGGCGACGACCTTGTTCAGGTTGGGACCGCCGACGCTGCCGCCGATCACCAGGTCCGCCTCCACGGTGTGGCCCACCGCCTCGTGGGCCAGCATGCCGCTGAGCTCGCCCCCCAGGATGCAGGTGAATTTGCCCGCCCTGGCGTAGACCCCCTCCCGCTTGTCCATTAGCTGGGCGTGGAGCATCTCCACCTCCGGGCGCAGGGCCGCGGGATCCCCGAACCAGTCGTCAAAGCCGCCGAAGCCGCCGAAGGCCTTGAAGAGCTCCACGGGGGCCCCTTCCTTCGTTTCGGCGGTGAGGTTCACGTACACGTAGCAGCGGGGGATGGCGGTATGGGCCTCCGCCCCGTCCCCGGTGAGGAGGTGCTTCTCCGTGCTGTCGCAGAAGACCACCAGGCGGCGGCTCACCAGATTCGGCAGACCGGCGATCCAGCCGTCCAGCTCCCGCAGATAGTCCAGATAGGCCTTCTGCTCCGCGTCCACCCATTGAACGGCGGGGGAGACGAGGGTGCGGGGGACGGGCTTCCGGGCAGCCTTGCCCTTGTTCAGGTGCCGGTCCAGTACGGCGGCGTTGTTCTCCGCGCTCTTCAGCACGGCCCGCAGGGCCTCCCCGCTCACCTCCGGGGCGGAGGCGAAGCCGTAGGAGCCTGCCCGGCAGACCCGGGCGGAGACGCCGCTCACTTCGCTGCGCTGGTTCGCCACCGGGCTGCCGGACAGGAGCATCACCCGCCGGTCCCGGTTCAGCTGGGCCCGCAGCTCCCCCTGCTCCCCTGCGGGGATCAGGGAGGAGAAATCGGCGGGAATGATCAGATCCATCAATGTCGGGTTTTCCTTTCTTCTCAGATTCACGGAAGTTCAAACGCGGTGTTCCGCACACCGACCTTCTCTGATCCGACCGAAGCGGCCGCTTCGATGGGAAGAGGAGGAGCGATCGAGAGCATGCGAGCTTCGGCGGTACTTGCGAAATCCGCCGAAGCGATGCCCGCGAGATTTACGACGACGAACAGGCCAGGGCCACGCCTCGCATGAGATGGGGCTGGGTGAAGTCCGGCACATGGCCACCGGGTCCCTCTTCATAGGTGTAATCCGGCCAGGCCAGCTTTTCCATCAGGGCCCGGAAATCCTGGTTCACGGGGTAGAGGAAGTCCTCCGTGCCCACGGCCTGGTAGATAGTGGGCAGAGGCCTGCCGCTGTTTCTCAGCTGCTCCGCCGCCGCCCAGGGATCGTGGATGCTTCCGGAGACCTTGTCCAGGTCGCCGAAGATGCTCTCGAAATAACCCCGGCTGAAGCCGTCGGAGCCCGTATCCGCCCGGCGCTGAACATCCCGGGTCACCAGCGCGTTGCTGATGCCCACGATGTGGCCGAAGGTCTCGGGATACCGGAGGCCGTTGAGGATGGCCCCGTAGCCGCCCATGGAGACCCCGCCGATGAGGGTGTCCTCCCGCCGGCGGGACAGGGGGAAGATATTGCGGGTGTACTCCACCAGCTCCTTCCCCACATACTCGCCCCATTTGAAGCCGAACCAGTCCTCGTCGTCCGTGTAGAAATGGTTCTCCCCGTCGGGCATGATGATGGCCAGGTTGTGCATGGCGGAAAGGCTGCCCAGGGCGGAGGCGGTGAGCCAGAAGCTGCTGCTCCCCGTGACCCCGTGGAGAAGATACAGGGCCTTGATGGGCTCCTCCTTGGGCATGGTGGGACCGAAGCGGTCCGTGGGCAGGATGACGTTGAAGGCCACCTGCCGGGTGAGGCACTCGCTCATGAAGCTCGCTTGGATCAGCGCCATTATTTATCCCTCCATTCCGGAGCCAGGTACTGTTCGTCCCGCAGCTCCACCCACATGGGATTCACCCACTTGTGCTCCTGCTTCCAGCCGCAGAGGTCCAGAGCCCTGGGGAGGCCCCAGCGCCAGAAGGCCCATTCATGGCTCCCCGGCCCCTCCTCATAGGTATGGGGGAAGCCGATGGAATCCAGAAATTCGTGGTACTTCCGGTTGGAGGCTGCCAGCTGGTCATTGTAGCCGCAGCTGATGTGCAGCCGGGGCAGGGGCTTTCCTTCCTCCAGCAGCTTTTTCGCCAGATACTCCGGGTTGCCGATGCTGGTATCCCAGTCCGCCGGATCCCCGTACATGCCCCGGAACCGGGCTTCGGAGGCCTTGTCCCGGATGGTGTCCGGTCCCATGAAGCCTCCGCTGAGGGGCAGACTGTACCCGAAGGTCTCCGGGTACCGAAGGGCGGTGACCAGGGCGCCGTAGCCACCCATGCTCAGCCCGGCCACGGCGGTATCCTCCCGCCTGTCCGACAGGGGGAAGCTCTTCCGGGTGAAGTCCACCAGCTCTTTGCCGATGTACTCCCCGTATTTCGTACCGCTGACGGCGTGATCCATATAGGCGCTGTTCTCCCCGGAGGGCATGACGATGGCGCAGTCGTACAGTCTGCTCCAGCCGTTCACATCCGTGTTCAGCAGCCAGTCCGTATGATCCCCCCGGAAACCGTTCAGCAGGTACAGGGTACGGCATTTTTCCCCTTCCTTCCGGCCCATGCGATCCGGCAGCAGCACGTTCACGGGCACCGAATGCAGCAGGGCGGAGGAAAAGAAGCTCACTTGAAACCAGGCCAATCTGCTCATCCTTTCTTTGATCGTATTCTGTAATATATAATTTTACCATATAACCAAGGGCAGGACAAGGGCTTACGGCCTTTCCCCGACCTGACCGGGGCGCCGTCTTGCAATCCGCCGATTTCCTTGATAGAATCCAGGGGAAAGGATGTGACCATGATGCCGGATATGGAAAAACTGGGCAAGCTGGCGGAGGATTTCGGTTTCACCGCCTGGGGCGAGCTGGATATGAAGACCCTGGAATTCAAGCCGGAAGTCCGGGATATGTGCGAGGCCAACACCTGCGGCCAGTGGAACCGGACCTGGGCCTGTCCCCCCGCCTGCGGCACGCTGGAGGAGATGCGGGAGCGGGTGGAGAGATACCGCTGCGGGATCCTGGTGCAGACCGTGGGGCAGATGGAGGACAGCTTCGACGTGGAGACCATGATGGAGACCGCCGCGAACCATAAGAAGAACTTCGACGCCCTGTGGGACGAGCTGAAGAAGGAGTATCCCGGCCTGATGGCCATGGGTACCGGCGGCTGCAGCCGGTGCAAGAAGTGCACCTATCCCGACGCCCCCTGCCGTTTTCCGGACAAGCTCTGCGCCTCCATGGAGGGCTGCGGCCTGGTGGTGAACGAGGTATGCACCGCCAACGGCCTGAAATACAACCACGGGAAGGACACCATCTGCTACACCGCCTGCTTCCTGCTGGAATAAGATCCTTCAACGCAAACCCCCTTGCGCCGGATTTTGCATTGAGAAGGTTGGCTTCGCCGCTGCGCGCCCCGGCCGTACACTTCGACACTTGCGGCGATGGAAGCATTTTCGGGCAGAAATGGATCCCGCCCGAAAACATGATCCCGCTGTATTCGCGCCTGTTGGCGCGAACTCTGCCGAGGGCTTGGATCATCTGTTGAAGGAGAGAACTGATATGTCGGACTTTCCCATGCCCGCCAGACCGGGGATGCCCGTGCCTCTGACGCTGGATGAGAAGGGCTTCTGCGCCCTGCCCCCCGCGCCGCCTTCCGACGGGGAGAAACGCTCCGCCCCGGGGGTATACAGCGGATACACCCTTCCCAAGTACAACGGGTTTTACCGCCACAGCCTGTATGTACCGGTGCGGGACGGCACCCGTCTCGCCCTGGATTACTATGTGCCCGCCCTGGACGGGGCGGAGGAGAAGGAGCCGCTGCCCGTGGTGTGGCAGTTCACCCCCTATGGGCGCTGCTCCTGCCGGGACGGGGTGATCCGTCCGGGAGGCAGCCACCTGGCGGACTTCATCCGCCATGGCTACGTGGCGGCCGGAGCGGAGCTCCGGGGCACCGGCGCCTCCTTCGGCATCCGGGAGGCCACCAACAACCCCTATGATCAGACAGACGGCCGGGACATCAATGAATGGATCTGGCGGCAGCCCTGGTGCAACGGACGGATCGGCATGGTGGGCGGCTCCTACGTGGGGCAGACCATCCTGTCCGCCCTGGCGGGGCAGCCGGGGCACCTCCGCTGCGCCTTCATCACCTGCACCGATTTCAACAAGTTCGACGGCTGGGTGCGGGGCGGCGTCGCCCGCCGCTTCGGGGCGGGGAATCCCGACGCTCCCCTGGAGATCCAGCTGGCCTCCGCTGTCCCCGTGGACGGGGACGAGGACCGGTCCCTCCTGACTCAGGCGGTGAATCAGCACGCTCTCAACGGTCCCCAGGTGGGCCCCTTTGAGGAGCTCCATCACCGGGACGACTGGTCCGAGCAGGCGGACGGAGAATACTGGAACCTGGTGAGCGCCAGCACCTACAGGGACAGGATCAACGGTACCGGCGCGGCGATCTATCTCCACGGAGGTCTGTTCGACGTGTTCCGCCGGGATACCTTCGTGATGTACCGGAACCTCACCGTGCCCAAGAAGCTGATCGTGGGCCCCTGGTATCACTGCGGGGAGACGGGGGTGGACATGGCCGCCGAGCAGCTGCGCTTCTTTGACTACTGGCTGAAGGACGTGCCCAACGGGATCATGGAGGAAAGACCCATTTACCTCAAGACCCAGTTCATGCCGGAGGGAGAGGACTGGGCGTTTTATGACTGCTGGCCCCTGCCGGAGGCGGAAAACCGCTCCCTGTTCTTCGGGGAGAGGGGAGCGCTCGGCCTTCAGGCTCCCCAAAGGGAGGGGGACGGGGACGACTACACCGCCCGGTACGATATTGCCACCGGGGTGGAGAGCGGGGACCCGGCCGACCTGGACGCCAAAGCGCTGGTATATACCTCCGCGCCGCTGGAGAGGGACCTGCGGGTCGCGGGCCATCCCCTGGCCTCCCTGTGGGTCTCCGCAGACCGGCCGGACGCGGATTTCTTCGTCTGCCTTACGGACGTGGATCCGGAGGGGGCCGCCTTCCTGGTGACGGAGGGGCATCTCCGGGCCTCCCACCGGAAAACGGCGGAGCCGCCCTATGATTTCCTGGGTCTGCCCTGGCATCCCTCCGGGGCCGGGGATGTGAGGCCCCTGCGGAGCGGACAGCCCACCCGGCTGGATATCGACCTGATGCCCACCTCCTACGTGCTGAGGAAGGGGCACCGCATCCGGGTGGAGATCTCCAATCACCTGCGGGGCTTTTATGCCCAGGAGGCCGATCCCCCGACGAAGATCCGACTGCATCGGGATCCCCGGTATCCCTCCTATATTGCGCTCCCTGTCGTTGAAGCCTGATAAACAAAACCGACCCGTCCGGGCAGCCGAATGGCGTGCCCGGACGGGTCTTCATCTGTTTCAGCGGATCGGAAAGAAACGGAGCGTTCGGTTTCTTATACTTCGGGAATGGGATAGAGCCGGTTGACCTGGCCCCAGAGCTTCGCCTTGTGGTAGCCCAGGTTCACGACCTCGAAGAACTTGTCGATATTCGCCAGAGGCGTGGCGGCGGTGATATCGCAGCCGGAGGAGATCATGAAGTTCTCAAAGACCATGCACTTCCGCAGAAGGGCCTGGGTATCCAGGGCCATCTTGTCGGTGCTGTCGCACATGAACACGGCGGAGGGGCTGATGTTGCCCATGACGATCACGTCCCGGGGCAGGGCGTTGAGCAGCTGCCACATATCCGCCTTGTCGCCGAAGTGGAACATCTTTGCCCCGGTGGCGATGACGGCGTCCACCTTCTTCTCGATGGCGTTGGAGCAGTTGTGATAGCAGAATACGAAATCCCGATCCTGCAGCTCATCCACGATCTGGCGCACATACTTGGAGGAGAACTCCTGCATGGGTCCGGGGGACATGAGCCCCGCCAGGGGCTCCGCCATGATGACGCCGTTTGCGCCCATGGCCTTCATGGCCTTGATGTATTTCAGCAGGAATCGGGTGCATTTTTCCAGAACGGAGTGGACGAGCTCAGGCTCCTCGTAGGTCAGGAGCAGGATCTCGTTCACGTCCATCAGGCGGCCTGCCATGGAGAAGGGGCCGGTGCAGTTGGCGAAGACGGGGCGGTCGGTCACCAGGGTCAGGCTCTTGCCCAGGGCCCGGAGGACCTTCCCCGTTCTCCCCGCGCCCAGCTCGGGGATCTCCAGGGCGTCGGCTTCCTCCTGGGTGGAGATGAGCTGCCCGGTGATGGTGGGGATATCGTCGGTATGATAGGTGCACTTGGCGCCGAAGGCTTCCGCTTCCACGGACAGGTCCATATAGGTGGTGGCGAAGGGCATATTGTACCGGTCCGCGATCAGACGGACCCCCAGGGCCATTTCGCTGGAGGAATTGACCAGCTTGTCCACCGTGATGAACAGCTGCTGTACGGCGGGGTAGGACAGAAGGGGCATGGCTTTTTTGTTCTGCGTTGCGATCTGTTCGCGGATCCAGAGGTCCATGTTCATGGCCGTCATCTCCTTATTCAATTCAGATGATACTTCTTGAACATAGTATATCAGAAAGCGGGAGAAATACAACGCCGATTCCCAAAAGAGTCACAAAAGACGCCGACTCTCCGCAGCTTTTCCGCCGCCAGGAGTCAGCAAGCCGGACTGTATTGACAGAGCGCCCGGAGCGGGATACAATTCTATCAATTCAGTAAAATGGTGAAGTGCAGTCCCTGCGGCGCCCGGGGGGAGGATACGGAGAAGTTTGAAGCGGAAGACGGTCAGGCAGGCTTTTTTGCGGTCGATCCCCGTAATGGCGGGTTATCTCGTCCTGGGGATCGGCTTCGGCGTGCTGATGCACAATGCAGGGTACGGGCTTCCGTGGTCCCTGGCCATGAGTCTGCTGATCTATGCCGGATCCATGCAGTATGTGGGCGTGGGACTGCTCTCCGGCGGAGCTGCGGTGATCACCGCGATCCTGACGACCGTGATGGTGAACGCCCGGCATCTGTTTTACAGTATTTCCATGATCCGCCTCTATCGGGATGCCGGCCGGTATAAGCCATATCTGATCTTTGCCCTGACGGATGAGACCTATTCTCTCCTGTGCGGCGGGGAAGCGCCGGATGTGGAGAATGCGGCTCTCTACCGCTTCCTGGTCTCCCTGTTCAACCACAGCTACTGGGTGATCGGCAGCGTTCTGGGGAGTCTGCTGGGGTCGGTGCTGCCCTTTTCCACAAAGGGGATCGAATTCAGCATGACGGCGTTGTTCCTGGCGTCCTTTGCGGAACAGTGGGGCAGGAAAGAAAACCGGATCCCCGCTGCTGCGGGGCTGATCGGCACCCTGCTTTCGCTGCTGGTTTTCGGCCCGGAGCGGTTCCTGATCCCGGCCATGCTGCTGATCACCCTGGTGCTGACCCTGCTGCGGGGCAGTCTGGGGGGTAAGGGGGTGGAATCATGAATGGCTCAGGTCATTCCGCGATCCTGGTGGCCGTCATGTCCGCCGGCACGATCCTGCTCCGCTTTCTGCCCTTTCTCCTGTTCCGGAAGCGGGTGCCCCCATACGTCAGCTATCTGGGAAAGGTCCTACCTCCCGCCATCATCGGAATGCTGGTGATCTACTGTCTGCGCAGTACGCCGATCCTTTCCGTCCCATTTGGGATCCCGGAGCTCATCGGGGTGCTGACAGTTCTGGGGCTGCAGGTATGGAAGCATCATTCGCTTCTGAGCATCCTGGCCGGGACTGGGATCTACATGCTGCTGGTGCAGGTGGTATTCTGAGGCGAATACGGATCGAACCATCGTGCAGAAAGCGAGCCGGGAGATATGGAAACGATGATCAAAATGATCCGGGAAGAACTGTTCAAGCTGCGGGACGGGAAATACCGGGATTTTCAAAGCAGACTCATCCCCACAGCGGCGCCGGAGACAATCATCGGGGTTCGGACGCCGGAGCTGCGGCGGTTCGCCAAAGAACTGATGAAGCGGGGGAACATTTCCCCGTTCCTGGAGGCGCTGCCCCACCGGTATTTCGATGAGAATCAGCTCCACGCGTTTCTCCTGTCGGAGCTGAAGGATTACGGGAGGTGCCTGGAGGAAGTATGCCGTTTTCTACCCTATATCGACAACTGGGCCACCTGCGACCAGCTCTCCCCGAAGGTCTTCGCCCGGCACCGGGGTGAGCTCATCGAAGAGATCCGGAAGTGGATCCGGTCCGGGCAGACCTATACGGTCCGCTTTGGGATCGGTATGCTGATGCAGCATTTCCTGGATGACGGCTTCGACCCGGTTTACCCGGAGATGACGGTGTCGATCCGGTCGGATGAATATTATGTAAACATGATGATCGCCTGGTATTTTGCCACGGCTCTGGCGAAGCAGTATGAAGCTGTGCTCCCCTTTCTGGAGGAAAAGCGGCTGGCTCCCTGGACCCACAACAAGGCGATACAAAAGGCGCTGGAGAGTTACCGGATCAAGCCGGAGCAGAAGGCGTATCTCAGGAGTCTCAAATGCTGAAGAGGTACGAATATGACGCGGTCCTGCGGGAAGAGGATGACGGCGGGGCCTATGTGGGGTTCCCCTGGGATCTCCGGCAGGAATTCGACAGAGGCCGGATGAAGGTCCATGCCCGCTTCGACGGAATCCCCTATGATGGCAGTATCGTCAACATGGGGGTAAAGAACCCGGACGGATCGGTCTGCTGGATCATCGGCGTCCGGAAGGCGATCCGAAACGCACTGAACAAAAAGAACGGCGATACGATCCATGTGGAAATCGAGGCCGGAGAGGGGACGGGAAGCGAAGGGATCCGGCTTTCAGCGGATCCTTCAGGTTTTGTTCTCCTGAGTCAGGCCGTTCCAGAGGCGATCCAGGAGATCCGGTACTATTCCGAGCATAACTTCGTGGGGGAGCGGATCGACGGCTATAAGGAGCCCGAGGCGCTGTTGACCCGGGAGGCTGCCGCTGCCCTGAAGGCGGCCTGCGGCGATGCGCTTGCCCGGGGATACCGGCTGAAGATCTACGACGCCTACCGGCCGCAGCGGGCCGTGACCCATTTTCTGAACTGGGCGAGGAATCTTTCGGATACCCGGATGAAAGCGGTTTTCTACCCGGAGCTGGAGAAGGAGGAGCTTTTCTCCCGGGGATATATCGCGGAACACTCCGGCCACAGCCGGGGCAGTGCCGTGGATCTGACCCTCGTGGATCTGCGCACCGGGCGGGATGTGGACATGGGCGGGCCTTTCGACTATTTCGGGTCTCTCAGCCGCCCGGATTATCCGGGCATCCTGCCGGAGCAGCGGGCAAACCGCATGCTTCTGCGGGAAATCATGCTGGCCCACGGCTTCCTGCCGCTGGCGGAGGAATGGTGGCATTTCACCCTGAAAAACGAACCCTGCCCCGATACCTATTTTACCTTCCCGGTGAGAAAACTATTTTCGGCAGATTGACCGTCTTACGGTCAATCTGCCGAAGGTTATTCCGCCGTATTTCAGCGGGGGTATTCCGTGCAGAGCAGGCGGTACGGGGCTTCGTCTTCCTCGATGGCGGGAAAGCGGCCTACCGGCGGCTCGAAGCGGTTATCCGTCCGGTCATCGTTCACCTGGCTGACTTCCCCCAACAGGACGTTTCCGGAGCCGGGCAGCACGGAGAAATCATGGTAGAGCCGGGGATAGATATGGATGCTTTCCCCGGGTTTCAGCGCTATCTGTGTCCCCGCGGGCACGGGATACCGCCGCCCGTCGGAGATGATCGTTACTGGGGAGACCCGGTCGATCCCCTCGTCCGGAAGGGAAAGCCAGACCCGGATCAAAACCGTGCCTCCGCCCCGGTTGATGATATCCTCGCTTTTCTTCCAGTGGAAGTGGTTGGGCGCGTATTGTCCCTCCCGCAGGTAGAGGAGCTTTTCCGCGTAGACCTGGGGGTATTTTTCCGGCATGTCCCGACTGCCGTTTCGCAGGGTGATGAGGGAAAAACCGAAGCGGCTGAAGTCCCCCTGGCCATAGTCGGTGATATCCCAGCCAAGGCCGCAGTCCCTTACCTCGTCGTATTCCGGCCCAAGGCTCCGCCAGGCTTCCGGCGTGAAGGAGCAGAAGGGCGGCAAGGGATACTGCAGCTTTTGGCAGAAATCCTCCATTTCCCGAAGGGCGGCGTTGATCTCACTTCGTTTCATAGAACGGCCTCCTTTACATTGAATCCCTTCAGCCAAAGGGCGGCTTTATCCGCCCGGCAGTCCAGCCGCACGCGGCGCTTCTCCCCGGGCAGCAGAGTGAGAAAATTATCCTCGGAGAATACGGGCAGGATGGTCTTTCCCGTGTCCGGGTCCTTCAGGCGCAGTTCTGTCATGAGGGCGGGGGCCGTTCCGGGATTCTCGATCTCCGCCAGGAAGCCTGTTCCCGTTTGTTCCAGGCGGCCTGCCAGGCACACCGTCGGCAGGGAGAGCAGGTCTCGGTAATCCGTATGCGCCCAGCCGTTGAGCCAGTAGTGGTTGACTACCGGAGCCTCACCATCCTCCAGTACGGTCAGCCGCAGAAGCTGGACTTCGTTCATCCAGCGGGGAGCCTCCATCACATACTCGGCGTAATCCGGAGGGGTCTTCCGCGTCAGTGCCTCCCGCCGCAGCAGATTCCCCCGAAGGTCGTAAAGCTCCATGGTGAGGACCAGGGTCCGCGCCGTTCCGGTAGCGTTGATCAGGGCAATCTCCTCCCGCAGCACGTCGTAGACGGCATTCACACTGCGGCAGCCGTCCCTGCAGCCCTGGAAGCCGCCGTTTATGTCATAGCGGCTGTCATAGGTCTGCCAAACGGTGGTGGGCCAGGCAGGGTTGGACATCCACATGAGCAGGCCCTGGCTGCGGCCGGCGAATACCGCTTCAAACATGGCCTTGTGATTGGAATAGCAGAGAAGCTGACTCAGACGGGTGAATTCCTCCAGACTATGGTAGTCCCCGTAGCTCTCCCGCAGCTGCCGTTCGAATTCGTCTGAGCGCATGGCTCCGCCCCGGCAGAAATCATGGAGCGCCCATACCTCGTCGATCGGCCAGCAGTGATCCGGACCCAGCATAGCCTCCATGCTCTCCAAAGAGGGAATGTTTATCATCCCCCGTTCGGAATGGAGAGTATGGTAGGTATGCCCGAAATAATACTCCGGTCCGGCGCTGTGATAGGGACCGAAGCCGCTGACGAGGCCCAGAGCGGAATGGGGGAGATATGGGCGGGAACCGTCCCATTTTGCACAGAGGGCACGAAGCCCGCTGTCCAGCGATTCAGGAGCAAAGCCTTCGTTTCGGGCGCAGTACAGGGCGGCGGAGGGGTGACGCCGCACCCGCCGCAGCTTGTCTTCGGCATTGCGAAGGAACATGGACTCATCCGCAGGGTCCGGACCGTCCACCGGATTCGCCAGCCAAAAATCATCCCAGATCAGAATGCCGTGGCGGTCGCAGGCGTCGTAGAATTCCTCCCGTCCCACCATACCGACCCAGTTGCGGATCATGGTGAAGTTCAGTTCCCGATGAAAGCGGACCCGGATCTCATAGTCTTCGGGGTTACAGCGCAGCAGAGCGTCGTCCATGCCCCAGTTACCGCCCCGGCAGACGATGCGCACGCCATTGACGCAGAGTTTCATGGGCCAATCCTCGGTCCACCGAAGCTCCCGGACGCCGAAGGGGAAACTCTGCTCATCGCTCTCCGCATCGTTGGCGAAGGCGGTGAGCCGACAGGTATAGAGGAATGCCTCTCCGTAGGTGTTGGGCCACCAGAGCCGGGGTTCCTCCAGGGTGAGAACGGCCGCCGTCTCCCGACTCTCCCCTGGGAGCAGGGCAACGGTCTCGCTTTCAAAGGGAATGTCTCCCGGCTGGATGCGCCCGGCAAAGCGAGCTTCTGCCGGAGAGTCTCCTGTGTTGTTCAGAATCGCTGCCACGGTGAGCTCCGCCCGGCCGTTCCGGATAACCGTCTTTACCCAGGGATCTTCCGCCAGCAGGCGTCCCTTTGTTTGCCTCAGTTCCACCGGTCCGATGAGACCTGTGTTCCGGCCTCGTACGGTAGGCATCCAGTCCCAGCCGGCGGCAGCGTGGATAGTGGGGTTATCCGCTCCCAGCGGGCCGCCGTTCGGTCCGGCTGCCTCCCTGGTGTGGATCTTCACGGGTCCGGGGGTGGCGTTGGTGAAAATGCGGATGGCAAGGTGATTGCCTTTAGGCCGCAGCTCATCCGTGATATCCCATTTTCCCCGCAGAAAAGCGCCTTCGATGCCGCCCAGAAGCTTTCCGTTGAGCCATACCGCCGCCTTCCAGTTCACCTGCCGGAGTATGAGCCATACCCGGCCGCCGCCCGCAGGCGCGTCGAAGCTGCGGCGGTACCAGTAGTCCGTCAGGAAAAAGGCGTCGGAGATCTGCAGCTGACCATCCGCGGCATCCATCTCAGGCACGGCTGCAGCCTGCTGCCAACTGACCAGCGCCGTACCCGGGACCCGGGCAGGCAGCCAGCCGGAATCGTCCCAGTCGCCGGAAAGCGTTTCCCCATCGGCTTCCACATCGACGGCCCGGGCGATGCGCCAGGGAGAAGAAGGAAGCGGCGGCTGAAGCCCTTCTCCCGGAACTTCTACCGAACTGATCCGGCAGCGGCAGCCGGGATCCAGCAAGAAACGGAGCTTGAGAAAACGGCCTTCCGCATTGCCTAGAGGAATATCCTGCGTTCCGGCCCGGCCCGCAAAGGCTGCCGCTGTTTCCCATCGTTCTCCGTCAGGCGAGACAAGAGCTTCCCCGCGCTTCGCCGGCTCCGGCCACCGGATGCGCAGACTGTACAGGGTGCAATGCGACCCCAGGTCGAAGCGCAGCCATTCCTCCCCGGAGTCGCCGCTGAGCCAATAGGAGTTTGCTTCTTTCCAGGTGACCAGATGGCCGCAATGGTCATAATCCGCCGCAGCGGAGTGGATCGCCGCCCGGCGATAGACGAGATCATGCATATGCTCCTCCCAGTATTCTCTCAAGCCGCAGATGTTCTTTGCCGATCCGAAGAAAGATCTTACAGGCAGTGCAGGGTCCGCTGCAGGCGGGACCGTTTGTCCAAGGGGCTGATATCAGATCGGGCGCCTGCCCATGCAAGCGCCCGATGGTCCGAGTGACAGGGTTCGAACCTGCGGCCTGATGCTCCCAAAGCACCCGCGCTACCAGCTGCGCCACACCCGGATAGGCGGCGGAGGGTCCTCCTCCGCCGCGAAGCATTATACCGGTTTTCCCCGGCGCTGTAAAGCCCCATTTCAGCGCCGCCGGGGACGGGCTGCAATAATTCTTGCAGTTTCCGGATGATTCCGATATAATAACATGCTTACGGAAGGGAGGTGCGGGAACTGAATACGGACAGCGCGTTTTTCCTCCTCTGTTTCCTGCCTGCCCTGGGGCTCCTGTACTATCTCCTGCCGGGAGAGCGGGTCCGGAACGGGCTGCTGCTTCTGGGCAGCCTGGTCTTCTGCGCCTTCGGGCGGCTCTCCGGGATGCTCCTGTTGATCGCCTTTGCTCTGGTGAACTGGCTCCTGGGCCTGGGCGCCGCCCGAAAGGGAAAGGGCGGCAGGGCGGTCATGATCCTGGGGATCGTCCTGGACCTGGCCTTCCTGTGCGCCTTCAAGTATCTGGATTTCCTTCTGGCCCCCCTGCTGCCGGGAGCCGCCGCAGCCTGGAAGGACCTGGGCCTGGCGGCGCCTCTGGGGGTCTCCTTTTTCACCTTCAAGGCCGTTTCCTGCCTGATCGACGCGAACCGGGAGCCGGAGAAGGTCTGCCGGGATCCCCTGCATATGCTGCTGTACCTCTCCTTCTTCCCCCAGCTGGCGGCGGGTCCCATCACCCGCTTTTCCGACTTTGCGCCGCAGCTTCGGGGCAGAGGGCGGAGCAGCGAGGACCTGGCCCTGGGGCTCCGGCGCTTCATCCTGGGCCTGGGAAAGAAGCTCATCCTGGCCTCCGCCTGCGCCCGGCTGGCGGACGCGGCCTTCCGGGAGGGGACGGCTCTGTCCCTGCCCCTGGCCTGGCTGGGAGCCGTGGGCTATCTGCTGCAGATCTATCTGGATTTCTCCGGGTACAGCGATATGGCCATCGGCTTGGGACGCTTGTTCGGCTTCCGCACCCCGGAGAACTTCGATCATCCCTATATCGCCGTTTCCATCACGGATTTCTGGCGGCGCTGGCACATTTCCCTCTCCCTCTGGTTCCGGGACTATGTGTACATCCCCCTGGGGGGAAACCGGAAGGGAAAGGCCCGGGCCGCCCTGAACAAGCTCATCGTTTTCGCCCTCTGCGGCCTGTGGCACGGGGCCGCCTGGACCTTCGTCCTCTGGGGTTTGTGGCACGGGCTCCTCTCCGCCCTGGAGACGCTGGGCCTGCCGGATCCCAGGCGGCTTTCCGCCTCCCGGCCCGGCCGGGTGCTGGGCCATGTATACACCCTGCTGGCGGTATGCCTGGGCTTCGTCCTCTTCCGGGGGGAGAGCCTGACCTCCGCCTGGGGGGTGATCGCCGCCATGTTCGTTCCCGCCGCCATGACTCCCGCCGCGGAGACGGCCCTGCGCCTGGCGGGGAACACCCGGGATCTGCTGCTGCTCCTGGCGGGGGCGGCGGTGTGTCTGCCCTTGGGCAGACTGTTCCCCCGGCTGGGGGAGAGCCTGGGGGAGGGGAAGCTCCGGCCCCTGTCCTATGCGCTGTGCTTCCTGCTCCTGGCCCTCTGCATCACGGAGCTGGCCGCCGGGGGCTTTGCCCCCTTCATCTACACGCAGTTTTAGGAGGGGGGTGACGCCGTGAAGAAGGGAAAACGCTCCGCCGTCTGCTTTGCCGTTTGCTGTCTGCTTCTCTGCGCCGTCTTCAGCCTGGGGATGCTGGCCTTCGGCCCCGCGGGAGCGGGAGCCAACGAGCGCCTGGCCCAGAAGCCGAAGCTCAGCAACAAGGGAAAGACGAACGGGTCTTATCTCTCCCAGCTTGCGGACTGGATCGGGGACCATTTCTGGCTCCGGCAGGAGCTGATCACCGCCCGGAACGGCCTGGCGGCCCTTTCCGGTTCCAGCCCCGTGGAGGACGTGATCCTGGGCCGGGAAGGCTGGCTCTACTATGCCCCGACCCTGGAGGATTATACCGGTTCCGCGCCTCTGTCCGACGGGGATCTGGCTTCCGCCGCGGCAAATCTGGGGCTTATGGCGGAATACTGCCGGGACCGGGGACTGGCTTTCCTTTTCGTTCCCGCGCCGAACAAGAATTCCCTGTATCCGGAGCAGATGCCCGGGTATGCTCCGGCGGAGGAGCGGGATATTCAGCGCCTGCTTTCCCTGCTGCCGGAGGAGAACGTGCCCTTTGCGGACCTGTATGCCCTGTTCGGGGAACAGGGGGAGATCCTGTATTACGCCCATGATTCCCATTGGACCGTCCGGGGAGCCGCCCTGGCGGCGGACGGCATCAACGCCGCCCTGGGCCGGGAAAGCCGGTACTTTGCCGGGGACTTCTCCGAAGCCCGACGGCACGACGGGGATCTGTACGAAATGCTGTACCCCGCCGCCCGGGACCCGGAGACGGGCCCGGTACACAGCGGGACCCTCCGGTATGACCGGGAGGGGACGGATACCCGGCCGGACAGCATCACCATCAATACCTCCGGGGAGGGGACCGGCGTTCTGCTGGCCTATCGGGACTCCTTCGGCAACGATCTGTATCCCTTCCTGGCGGACAGCTTTGCCTCCGCCCGGTTCTCCCGCAGCACGGTATACGACCTGACCGCCGCGGAAAAACTGGGAGCGGACACGGTGCTGGTGGAGCTGGTGGAGCGCAATCTTTCCTACCTGCTGACCAATGTGCCCAAAATGCCTGCGCCTCTGCGGACGCTTTCCGGCGGGGAGGAGGCCGGCGGCGCGGTGGACCTGGCCCGAAGCAGAGACGGCGGGCCGGAAGGCTGCATCGGGTATTCCGGGGTCCTGGATACTGCCGCCGGAAGGGTCTGCCTCCTGTGCGCCGACGGGTGCTACGAGGCCTTCCGCCGGACGGAAGGCGGTTTTTCCGCCTGGCTGCCGGAGGGAGAGACTCCGGAGCGGGTACTGTACCGCCTGGGGGACAGACTCCTGTCCGCCCCGGTGGGAACGATCACAGACTGATCCCATGATTTCATGATAGACGGAGATACGCCATGAAAAAGCTGTTCATCCTGATATTCTGCGCCCTGCTGGCCCTTCTGTGGGCCTGCTCGGCCCCCGCCCCCGCCGCCACTGCGGTCCCCACCGCCGCACCTGCGCCGGAGGCGACGCTTACGCCTGCGCCCACGCCGGAGCCCACGCCGGAGGCAACGGCGCAGCCGACAGCCGCACCCACCCCGGAGCCGACATCGGCGTCCACGCCGGAACCGACCCCCGCGCCCACGCCGGAACCGACTCCCGCGCCTACGCCGGAGCCCACCCCCGCGCCTACGCCGGAACCCACTCCGGAGCCCACCATGAGCCCGGAGGAGCTCAAGGCCATCGCGGAGCGGTATATCGACGAACCGGTGGAAGAGCTGTTCAAGGCCATCGGCCGGCCCCAAAGCTCGGACTATGCCCCCAGCTGCCTGGGAGACGGGGAGGACGGGAACCTGTACTATGACGGATTCACCGTCTATACCTACCGGGAAGACGGAGAGGAGACCGTAAGCTATGTGGAGTAAACGCCTGATCTCCCTGCTCCTGTGTCTGGCGCTGCTGTGCGGTACAGCCGTTTTCGCCGCGGAGGGGGAAGAGGAAGCGGAAAAGGGAACGGACGTCCCGCCGGTTCTGACCCTTCTCACCGGGGCGGAACCCCATGCCCCCTATATCCGGGGATACGGGGACGGGACCGTCCGGCCCGACGTCTACCTGACCGTGGCGGAGGGCTGCCAGCTCTATTACGGACTTCTCCGGTACCGGCCCGCGGACCGGGCGGAGATCCCCGGGGTAGACAAGGGGAAGTGGTACTACGACGCCATGTCTCTCCTGGCCGCCGGGGGCATCCTGGATCTTCGGCGGGACGGAAATCTCCAGCCGGATACGGCCATGAGCCGGGGCCAGTTCATCCTGATGCTCACCCGCTTCTATCCGGAACTGGAGGAGGGGACCTGCACCTATCCCGACGTGCCCCACTCAAGCCCCTGGTATGAGGCGGTGGCGAAGGCTACGGCCATGGGCTGGATCAACGGCTTTGAGGACGGAACGTTCCGCCCCATGGATCCTCTGACCCGAGCCCAGGCTGCGGCGGTGCTGAACCGGGTGATGGGCCGCCGGGCGGACGAGGCTCTGCTGACGGAGCAGGCGGTCATCCCCGTCTTCACGGATCTGAGTCCCGACCACTGGGCCTATTACACCCTGATGGAGGCGGTGATCAACCACACCGCGGGATACCGTGAGGGACGGGAGATCTGGACCTCGGCGGAGGACAGCCGTCTGCACTATCCTCCCGGCCTCGTCCTTTCGGGAGGCGAGGTCTACTGGGCCGGGGAGGACGGGATCATCCTCCGGGACACCCGGGTGGGGAACCTGTATTTCGGACCCGACGGCCGCTATACCTGCGGGGACGCGGAGACGGACAGCCTCATCAAGGAGATCCTCGCCGGTTTGTACGATCCGGCCCTCACCCGGGAGGAACTGCTCCGGGCAGCTTTCGACTATACCGTGAAGAGCTTCTCCTATCTCCGGCGCACGGCGTCCTATGAATGGGGCTTCACGGGATGGGAAGCGGAGGAGGCTCTCACCATGCTCCGCACCCGCAGGGGCAACTGCTACTCTTACGCCGCGGTCTTCTGCCTCCTGGCCCGTCAGCTGGGCTACGATGCGGCGGCCGTCAGCGGCGGCGTGAACTGGAATCCCCGGCCCCACGGCTGGGTGGAGATCGAATTCGACGGGGTGCCCTACATCTTCGACACGGAGCTGGAAATGGCCAAGAAGGGACAGTACCATTTCTGGAAGCTGGCCTACGAGGACGTACCCTGGCCCTACCACTGGGCGGAGACCGCCGGGGAGGAAACGGAGGAGACCGGGGAGGAAGCGGCCGCGGAAGAAGCGGAAGAGGCGGCCGCGGAGGAAAAGACCGAATAACAGAGAAAACAAACCCGGGGCGCTGCTGCGCCCCGGGTTTTCAAACGGCAGACAAAGCTTCTGACAGCCTCGCAGAGTTCGCGGCTCGCAAGCCGCGAACAGAGACAGAATCATTTTCGGGCGGAATTCATTTCTGGCCGAAAACACTGCTATCGCCGCAAGTGTCGAAGTGCACGCCCGAGGCGCGCAGCGGCGATGTAATCCTTATCAAATCGGAGCCCAACGAAGTGGGTTCGATTTGAAGGGTGTCGACAATACTTTGTCGACATCCTCAAGACCCGGGGCGCTGCTGCGCCCCGGGAATTTTCGTGTCAGGATCATTCCACGGTATTCACGATCCCCGTGAACAGGGGGAGACCATCGAAGTTGGTGACCAGGAAGAGGAAGGGGCGGTCCGCCGTGAAGTCCACGCTCTCCTCCGGAGGCATGGCGGCTCCGCAGGCCATCATGAATACCGTGTAGGCGGCGCCGGTGCAGCCCTCCTCGTCGATCATCACCCGGGCGGCGTGCTTCGCCTGGGACACGTAGATGGGATCCTCCACGTCCGTGGTCAGGGGAGTGAAATCGGAAACGGCGGAATCGAACACGTTCCGCACCCCCAGGTCCTTCAGTCCGTCCACCAGGTCCAGGTCGGAGGAGACGTCGAAGCGGGGGGCGGCGAAATGGACGGTGAGCCGTTTCTGCTGTTCCCAGTCGTATTTCTCCCGGCTGAGGATAAAGCCCATGGCCTCCTCCCGGCCCAACAGCTCCTCCGGGGAAACGCCCTCGACCGGCAGGATGAACCACATGGCCCCGCCGTTTTCCAGAGAGAGGGACACGGCGGAGAAACCGTCGCCCCAATAGTAACTGCCGATGAAGGAGGAGTGGAGGAAGTCCGTCTCCTGCTCTCCCGCGGGGGAATGGAAGGCCTGGGGCGCGGTCTGCGCCTCGGAGAACTTATCGCTCCAGGCGGCCTTGAAATAGATGGTGGTCGCCAGGGCCAAGACGGTGCGGGCGTCCATGCTGAGCCCGGATGTCTGGTCCTTCAGCAGGTCTCCGGTCTGCTCGTTCAGCCAGTTCCGCAGGGCCTGGTCGTACTCCGGGGAGCCCATGGTCCCCCGGAAGCTGGAGGCATAGTAGTCCCGTGCCAGGACGTCCATGGTCTCCTGCACGTAGCCGATCCGGTCGCTGAGCCAGAGGGAGGCGGCCAGCAGGCTGGACACGGCTCCGTCATCCCGGTAAAAGGCGTTCCACAGGGCCTTGACCCGGCTCCGGAGCGCTCCGGTATCCTTCTCCCCCAGGAGGGAGAGGATCTGGGCCCGGCTCTCCCCGTCCGTCACCTCCGCCAGCATGGCCAGAGCCATATAGATGTTCAGCGGAGCGCAGACCCGGTTATCCTTTCCTGCGCCGGAAAGAAACTCCGTCAGACTGGCCCGAAGATACGCCTCCAGTCCGTCCGTGTAGCCCGCAGGCTGATCCCGCTGGGCCCGGACGCCCGTTTGCCAGGCGGTCCACGCTTCCTCCGAGCTTTCCGGATCGGGATAGGGGGCCATCTCAGGATATACCGCCCGGGCCAGAGCCGCGTAAGCGGCGTTATCCGCGGGAAGACCCGTATTTTCCGAAGGATCCGGCTTGCCCGCTGGGGCGGGGGTGTCGGCGGCCTGCTCCGTTTCCCCCTGATCGGGCCGCACCGAGACCGGGGCTTCGCCGCAGGCGCAGAGGGACAGAGACAGGGCCAGAAGCAGAAGACAAGCGATCAAACGCAACATGGTCAGACCCTCCTTGCGGATGAAAGATGATTTTTGATCCTGCTTCTTCAGACGGCGGAAGAAGAAAAAAGTTTCGTTGTGGGCGGGGAAAAACGGGATTTCCGTTGCAATCCCCGTCGAAGTTTGTTATTCTAATGTATCATGGAAATAAAGCACGCAAAAATCGGAAAGGGGAGCTGAAACATGACCTTCCGCGGAACCCTGAGAAGGTGCTTCGTCTGGCTGCTGTGTCTCAGCCTGTGCCTGGGCCTGGCGGTCCCGGCGCTGGCGGCGGACAATACCGGCACCGAGATCCGTCTGCTCCAGACGGAGGGAACGGTGAACGTCTCCAGCACCAGCGGCAAGACCTACAGCACCAGGGAGGATATGCGCCTGTACAACGGCTATATAGTCTCCACGGAGGAGGCCAGCTATGCCTGGATCACCCTGGATGCCGAGAAGGCGGTGAAGCTGGACGAGTGCAGCAGCCTGGAAGTCCGGCGCAGCGGCAAGAGCCTGGAGCTGCTGCTGAAAAGCGGCGAGATGTACTGCGACGTCACCGCTCCGCTGAAAGAGGACGAAAAGCTGAATATCCGCACCTCCACCATGGTCACCGGCGTCCGGGGCACCATCGTCTATATCCAGAAGATCAGCGACGATGAGACCCACCTGGGAGTCCTGGAGGGCCACGCCCAGGGCGTGGCGATCAATCCCATCACCGGCGCCACCCGCGCTCTGATGGTCCGGCAGGGTCAGATCGGGGTCTTCCAGATCTTTGACGCAGATCAGGCCGGGGAAGGGGCGGACGCCTGGCTCCTGGGCATGAAGGCCGACGATATCCCGCCCTTTGTCCAGGTGGAGATCGCCCAGGATCCCGCAGCCCGGGACAGAGTGCCCAAAGATCTCCAGAAGACTCTGACGGAAGCGCTGCAGGATCTGCTGAAAAAGCAGGCTGAGACCAGGCGGAAGCTGGAGGAGATCGAAGAGCTGAAAGAGGAGGAGGTCATCTCCAAGGATCCTCTGTGGGAAGGCGAACAGGGCGGCGGTGATTCCGACGGCTATACGATCACCTGGAACATCGATGGGCATATGGACACCACCACCTGTAAAGCCAATGAGATGCCGAGTCATGCCGCGCCGGCGAAGGAAGGCTATATCTTTGTCGGCTGGGATCCGGAACTGGCGCCGGCCAAAACCGACGCGGTCTATACGGCGGTCTACGCGCCGATCGATCCCACCTACTTCGAGCCCGAGCCGAAACCGCAGGACGAGCAGTATACCATCACCTGGATCGTCGACGGGGTCAGCTACACGAGCCGTTACGTCAAAGGGGTGCTCCCCACCCGTGCCGCCCCCATCAAGGACGGGTATGAATTCATAGGCTGGGATCCCGAGATCCAAACGGTTACGGGAGACGCCACCTATACGGCGGTCTTTGAAGAGATCCCCACGGTCTATACGATAACCTGGCAGCTTGAAGAGGGGGTCGTTCTGGAGACATCTGAGGTATCTCCGGGCGAACGGCCCAACTATCCGGGCGAGGAGCAGCCGGCGAAGGAAGGATACCGTTTTGTCGGCTGGGATCCGACGGTAGAGGAGGCATGGGAAGACGCCGTTTACACGGCTGTCTTCGAAAAGATCGATCCTCAGGTGGAGATCGGCATCATCACCTGGATCATCAACGGTGAAGAAGAGCGCGTGGAGTATGCGATCGGCGATACGCCGACCCATGAGATCCCATCCCTGGATTCCCTCGTCTTTACGGGATGGTATGACGGCTCCAGAGTCTACGGCCCGCAGGAGGAGCTGCCGGCCGTCACCGGGGATACGACGTATACGGCGGAGTTCGGGGAGCTCCGGCAGGATTACACGGTGACCTGGGTGATCGACGGGGAGAGCGAGGATTCGACCTGGGGCTACGGCGACACGCCGAGCCATCAGATCCCGGAAAAGGAACCCACCGAGGATACCGTATACCGGTTCCTGGGGTGGAGCGACGGCACGGACACCTATGCGCCGGAGGAGCTGCCGGAGGTGACGGCGGACGTGACCTATACAGCGGAATTCGAGGAGAGCCCCCGGGATTACACGGTGACCTGGGTGATCGACGGGGAGAGCGAGGATTCGACCTGGGGCTACGGCGATACGCCGAACCATCAGATCCCGGAAAAGGAAGCTTCGGAGAGTACGGAATACCGGTTCCTGGGGTGGAACGACGGCACGGATACCTATGCGCCGGAGGAACTGCCGGAGGTGACGGCGGACGTGACCTATACGGCGGAATATGAGGAGAGCCCTCGTGAATACACCATCACCTGGCTGGACGGGGACGGAAATACCGTCTTTGAGGACACGGTCGCTTACGGCGAGACGCCGGAGTATGGCGGCGACGAGCCCACCAAGGAGGACGACGATTACCGGTACACCTTCAACGGCACCTGGGATCCGGAGATCGCCGCAGTGACCGGCGAAGAGACCTATACCGCGCAGTTTGACAGCGTGCCGCTCTACGCCATCGAACTGGATCAGCCCGAGAAGAATGGGAACCCAACGGGCACTTTAGAGGCTGACGTACAGAAAGCAGCGGAGGACGAGCCCGTGACCGTGACCCTGACGCCCGAGCCCGGCTACGACATCGTGGAAGCCTACATCACCTATACGGTCGACGGAACGGAAGAGAATCGCCGCCTGCAAGGCGAAAACGGGACCTATACCTTCGAAATGCCCGCGGCTATGGTGACGGTGGGAGCGATGCTGGAAGGCCAGCCATTCAGAGCTGATGCCGTCTCTCCGACGAATGAGCCTGATGGGTACGACACGATCGTGATGCTGTTGGAGAATGGCGAGCCAACGACCAGTATTGAACAGGTGCCCACCGGCGACACCGTGACAGTCCAGGTCTCCTGGGCAAACCAGTACAGCGCACTGGATTCCGTGACCATGACCTGGGACGGCGGATCCGAAACGCAGGAAATGACGAGCTATGAAGAAACGGATGATCGCAGCGTCAGCACCTTTACCTTCACCATGCCCGCGGGGGATGCGGAGTTCAGGGCGACACTCAGCCCGGTCTACGAGATTGAAATCGACGAGATGATGCTCTCCAACGCGATGATCTCTGTGAACGGCAGCGAACCGGGGTCTGAAATTTACTTCAGGTCCAAGGCCGGGGAAGAGGTGACCCTGGTCATCTCGCCCGATGAAGGAAGCGCGATCGCCGCGGGCAGCAAGCCCAGCGTGACCTACACCGTGGACAACACCATAACAGCGGTCGACGTGAGCGGCGATAACGGCAGTTACAGCTTTATCATGCCTGAATACCCCGTGAGCGTGAGTATGAATTACGTCAGCGTGGATCCGTCTGATCAGGCTACCATCACCATCAGCGCGAACGGTACGGAAGTAACCGTAACTGAATCTGAGGCCCTGTTTGTGAGCGCTGGAACGACGGTGAACGTACATGCTGTTGTCCCTGAAGGCGAAGGCGTCCTGGTTTGGAACCAACTCGATAGTGTCACCCCCGAGGACCTTGAGTATGAGGCGACAGTGAGCGAAAATCAAATGGAAGCAACCTATACCTTCACCATGCCTGAGAATCAGATCGTCGAGATAACTCTTGCAATCCACGGAGCCTAAGCCCCCTGAGCAGAACGGAACGGAGGGAATGATATGAAAACCATCAAAAAGACTTTGGCCCTGCTGATGATCCTGTCCCTGGTCCTGACCCTGCCGGTCCTGGCGGAGGGGGAACAGACGGCCTACACGGATGTGCCGGGCAATGCCTGGTTTGCCCGGGCGGTGGAATACTGCGCCGCCCAGGGCCTGATGAACGGGGTGTCGGAGGACAGCTTCGTCCCCAACGGCGGCACCACCCGGGCCATGGTGGTGACGGTGCTGTACCGCCTCTCCGGCAGCCCGGTCCGGGCTTCGGAGAAGACCTTCCCGGACGTGGCGGCGGACAGCTGGTACGCGGATTCCGTGACCTGGGCCGCTCTGGAGGGGATCACCACCGGCAAGGAGGACGGGCGCTTCGCCCCGGATGAGGCCATCAGCCGTCAGGACCTGGCGGTGTTCCTGTGGCGCAGCCTGGGCAGTCCCGCCGCTCTGGGCGGCGAACCCTTCACAGATGAGGCGCAGATCGGCGCTTACGCCCTGGAGGCGGTGCGCTGGGCCAGGAGCGCGGGGATCGTGAACGGCATGGGGGACGGAAGCTTCGCCCCCAAAAAAGGCGCCACCCGGGCGGAGCTGGCCTCCATCCTCATGAACCTGAGCGAGCGGGTCCTGGTCTCCCGTCTGAGCATCCCCAACGCCAAGCCCGCCGGTCTCGCCCTGGACAAGGACGGCAGCCTGCTGGTGACGGATACCTACCATAAGTGCATCTGGCGGGTGAAGGACGGCCAGGCCGTCCGCATCGCCGGAGCGGAAACCGCCGGGGACCTGTACGACGAACCCATGGGCAGCTACGTGGACGCGGAGCCGGAAAAGAGCTGCTTCCGTCAGCCCTGGGCCATCGTCCCCTTCCTGGAGGAGGGCTGGGTCATCAGCGACGTACGGAACAACGCCCTGCGCTACCTGGATGAGATCAGCGTCCAGACCGTCAACGCCTCCCCCGGGGAGAGCGATCTTCCCACCGGGGATTACGGCGTGACCTATGAACGGCCCACCGGCCTGGCGGTGGACGAGGAGGGCAACCTCTATGCGTCGGATACCGGCGCGGGCGCCATCCGGGTCATCACCCCCTACGGCGTCGCCACCACCGTGGCGGCGGGGCTGGATGAGCCTGCCGGCCTTTGCTGGCATGAGGGCAGCCTCTATGTGGCGGAAAGCGGAGCCAACCGGATCCTGAAGATCACCGGTGGGGCCGTGGAGGTGCTGGCCGGTTCCGGGGAGGAAGGCTTCCTGGACGGCGCGGCGGCTTCCGCCTGCTTCTCCTCTCCCATGGCCGTCGCGGTGGACGGGCTGGGCCGGGTGTATGTGGCGGACACGGTGAACGGCGCGGTGCGCTGCATCGCAAACGGTCAGGTGACCACCCTCCTCCGCTTCGAGGGGGATACGCCCCTGTACAGCCCCATCTCTCCCGTGGGGCTCCTGGTGGCGGAGGAAGGCCTCTACGTGGCGGACAACTTCGGCGGACGCCTCCTGTGCATCGGGATCGGGTAAAGAAAACAGCATACGAATCAAGGGCGGGTCTGCCGATGCAGACCCGCCCTTTGCAGCTTTATTGCTTTTATCCCCGAATGAGGGTCATTTCCCCCTTCATGGGATTGAAGCGGGAGAAGGCCCAGTCGATATCCCGGCCGTTCAGCAGGCCGTAGAGGCATTTCAGCACTCCGGCGTGGGTCACCAGGATCAGATCCCGGCTGTCATCCTCCGCCAGGATCCGCCGAAGAGCTTCCCCGGCCCGGTATTCCAGATCATAGAAGCTTTCGCAGTCCTGATCGAAGCGGTAGGCCATGAGCTCCTGCCCCCTGCGTTCATAGGCCTCCGGCCAGCGGCGGCGGACCTCGTCGATGAGGAGACCGTCCCAGGCGCCCAGGGAGAGCTCCTGCAGGTCCTCCCGGATCTCCGTCTCCAGTCCCAGATGCCGGGAGACGATGGCGGCGCTGTCCCTGGCGCGGCTCAAAGGGCTGGTATAGATCCGCCCGGTCTCCGGCTTCAGTTCCGCCAGCGCCCGACCCGCCGCCTCCATCTGGTTCTCCCCCTCCGGGGAGAGCTTCGCATCGCAGCGGCCCATGATGATCTTGCCCGCATGGAGGACCGTCGCCCCGTGGCGCAGGAGGAAAAGCCGCCTTCCCCGCGCCAGCTCCGGCAGGGGGGGACGGTCCAGAAGGGCTTCCAGGGCCTCCCGGTCCTCCGGCCGGTCCATATCCGCCACGGTGCCGGGGAAGGGCATGGGCAGGATCTTCCGCCCCCGGCGGGCCAGGATGGGCTTCAGCCCGTCGGTCCCGTCATGGGCCAGGATCTCCTCAAAAAAGCGGGCGGGGACCCACATGGGATGTCCCCGCTTGTCTCCGTATCCCGGCACGGCGAACTCGTCTCCGGCGTTCACCAGAAGCTCCCGCACCGCCTGCCGGGGTACGGCGGCGCAGTCCCCGGGCAGAAGAAGGAGCCCTTCCGCTCCCCGGTCGGCAAAGTACCGGACCCCGGAAGTCACGGAGGAGAACATCCCCTGTTCATAGTCCGGGTTATACAGGGCCTTCGCCCCCTCCCGGGCGATCAGATCCGTCAGATCCCCGGCCCGGAAGCCGGTGACCACCGCCGTCTCCTCCGCGGAGCCCGCCAGGCAGCGGATGGCCCGGGCAAGGGCGGGGACTCCCGCCACCTCCAGCAGGGGCTTGAACGCCCCCATGCGGCTGGACAGACCCGCCGCCAGGACCACCGCCCCGATCATTTCGTTTCCTTTTGGGCGGTGAGCAGGAAATAGCCGCAGTTCTTCCCGGGCACCGCCCGGCAGAAGGGCCGGCATCCCTTGGGAAGCACGGCCTCCCAATAGGCGTCCAGGCTGCCGTAGTCGAACAGGAGCTGGGCGTAATAATCCTGCAGCTGCTTTGTCCGGTCCCGGAAAAGGGTGATCTCGAAGCCTGTCTCCCGAATGGCATGGAGCAGATTGTCGATGACGAACATCCCGTCCAGCAGATAGGGGGAGGGAAGGCTGTCCGCCGTTTTGCAGTCGTCTTCCTTGCGGGGGGTGTTCAGGATGCGCTTCGCCTCGTAATAGACCTCCCCCGCCCGGTCCGAGTCGGGATTGATGCAGTACAGGTCTGTGATGGCGATGCTGGCCCCCGGCTTCAGGACGCAGTACAGCTCATGGAGCAGCTCGTCGTGCCGGTTCATGAGGGAGAAGGAACATTCCAGCAGCGCCCCGTCGAAATACAGGGAGGGAAAGTCCAGGCAGAGGCCGTCCGTCTGCCGGAGCTGCAGGGAGCCGTCCAGCTCCTTCGCCCGGGCCAGAATGGCCTTGTCCCGGTCGCAGCCCACGGGCTTGACCCCCAGTTCATCCCGCAGCAGGCGCATGGAAGCGCCGTCGCCGCAGCCCACGTCCAGGATCCGGTCCCCGGCCTTCCAGCCGGCCGCCCGGGCCGCCTCCCGGGTGAGGTCCTCCCCGCCGGGGTGGAATCCAAAGCTTGTTTCCATCGTTTTACTCCAGAATATCTCCAATATCGTCCAGCCCCTGCTCCGTGGTGACCACGATCACATGGTCCCCCCGGTGGAGACTGTCCAGGCCGCCGGGGATCAGGGCTTTGCCTCCCCGGATGATACAGGCTACCAGCAGACTCTGCTTGGTGTTCAGATCCTTCAGGGGAATGCCGCAGAGGCCTTCCACCTCCCGGCCCACGGAAAACTCCAGGGCCTCCACCTTGCCGCCGCAAAGCCTGTGGATGGCTTCCACGTTGCTGTCCTCGCTGGCGGCGTTCATGCCCCGCACATAGCTGAGGATCATATTGGCGGTGATGTGCTTGGGGGAGATGACGCTCCCCAGGCCGGACTTTTCGCTCAGATCGATGAGGTTGCCGCTGTTCACCTTCACCACGGTCTTGCCCGCGCCCAGGGAAGCGGCGTAGAGGCCCAGGATGATATTCACCTGGTCGGAATCCGTAAGGGCGACGATGGCGTCCATGCTCTCCGCCCCCAGTTCCCCCAGCAGCTCGTGATCGGTCCCGTCCCCGTGGATGATCCCCGCGCCGGGCAGCAGCTCGCACAGGGTGTTGCACCGGTCCTCGTCCTTCTCCACGATGGTGACCCGGGTCCCGGCTCCCTCCAGGCTCACCGCCAGGTAGTAGGCGATCCGTCCGCCCCCCACGATGAGCACCCGGTCCGCCTTCTTCTTCTGGATGCCCAGGCGGCGCAGGAAACGGGCGATCTCCGAAGGTTCTCCGGTGATGCTGATCCGATCCTCCGCCTGGATGCGGAAATCGCCGCCGGGGATATAGATCTCGTCCCCCCGCTGAACGGCACAGACCAGCACCCGGCCGAATTCCCGGCTCAGATCCTTGAGCAGGAGACCGGGGAGAGCGGAGCCGGCCTCCGCCGTGACCTCCACGATCTCCGCCCTGCCTCCGGCAAACACGTCCACCCGGTGGGCGGTGGGGAAGCGCAGCAGGCGGGAGATCTCCGAAGCCGCGGCGAACTCCGGGTTCAGGTACATGCTCAGACCCAGCTCATCCGAAAGAAAGTCCAGCAGGGAACCGTTCTTGTCCTGCCGCCGGGTATAGTCGGGATCCCGGACCCGGGCGATGGTATGCTTTGCGCCCAGCTTCCGGGCAATGAGGCAGGCCATCAGATTCTGCTCATCGGAGGCGGTGGTGGCGATCAGCAGATCCGCCTTGTCCGCCTGGGCGTCCCTCTGTACCCCCAGGGCGGCGCAGCTGCCCACCACGCCCATCACGTCGTAGAGGTTGCCCACCTCCTCGATGCGCCGGGGATCAGAATCAATGGCCGTTACGTCGTGGCCCTCCAGAGAGAGCCGCTGGGTGAGCTCCCTGCCCACCATGCCGCATCCTGCGATCACGATCTTCATGAGGCGTTACCTCCGGTCTTATTCTACGAATACGGGAATGCTCACGCTGAACAGGAACTGCTTGGTCTCCTTGTCCAGGAGCCTGATCTCCACGTCCGCTTCGCCGGACTGGAGCCCGGTGATGATGAGGGGGCAGGAGATGCCGTCTTCGTTCCAGGCGCCCCAGGTGCAGGAGACGACGTCTTCCCCGTAGATCTCATAGCGCAGGGTGTGGAGACCCGGGTTATCCGACCGGATGGTCACGGTGATCTCATAGTCCTCGTCCACCGCCAGACCGATCTCGTCTTCGGAAACCTCCAGCGCAGCATAGAAAATATTCACCTGTATGGTCTGCATGGCCAGCAGAGTGCCGTCGTCATGGCAGTAGGCCAGCGTGAGCTCGGTGCTGCCTGCGCTCACGGGGCTGATGTACAGCGTGGTGTCGTTGTTTTCGTCCCATTCGCTCCATTCGCCGTTCAGCAGGTTGGGATCCTCCGCATACCAGCTGACGTAGGTGTGCTCGTCGTCCGCTTCGTAGACCGCGTGCACGTGGATCTCGCCGCCGGCGAAGAGGGAAAGATTCAGATATTCCACGTCCACCGTGAATTCCACGTCCTCGGCGACGACCCCCGACTCTCCGGCGGGAGCCACCGTGACCTGAACGGTCTTGGAGTCCAGGATGGTCTCCGATTCCGAAATGAGGAAGTAGACGGTGACTTCCGTGCTGCCGGCGGAAAGACCGGTGATGCGGAGGGTATTGTCGTCCCCGTGCCAGCCCAGCCAGGAGCAGGAGATCACGTCCTCGTTGCCGATGGAATACCGCACGGAGACGCCGGTACAGTTCTGCTCAATGGCGGTGAGACTCAGGTCCCACGTTTCGCCGATGGCCACCCGGACCTGGGCGTCCGACAGGGTGAGCACGCCGCTGGGGCCGGCCTGACTGCCGCCCAGGGGAGCGTATTCCTCCACCGCCGCATTTTCCAGATAGGTCAGGGGAATGGCCAGATTCAGGTTCTGCCCCTCGGTATAGGTGGCGGAGGTGATGGCAATGACCTGGCCGTACTTGTCCAGCAGGGCGCCGCCGCTGCTGCCCGGGGAGATGGCAGCGCTCATCTGGATGTAGTCCACCCCGCCGTCCCAGCGGTGGGGGTTGGAGATGATGCCTGCGGAGATGGTGTTCTGCAGGCCCAGGGGGCTGCCGATGGCGTATACCGTGGCTCCGCCTACGTTATACTCCGGGCTTCCCACCTCCAGAGGCCGGAAGCCCGTCCCCTTTATCTGGAGAACGGCCCAGTCCTCGTCCACGCTGTAGTCGTACACGCCCAGCACTTCGTACATGTCCCCCGTATCGGAGACGGTGATGACGGCGGAAGCGGCGCCGGAGATCACGTGGTAATTGGTAACGGCGACCCCGTCCTCCGTGAGGAAGAAGCCGCTGCCGGTCTTGATGCACCAGCCGTACTCGTCATAGATCTCAATGTAAAAAACGGAGGGGGAGCAGGCGGCATAGATCTGTTCCGCCGTCAGAACGGGCAGATCGTGGGAGGGGCGGGGGATATGGGTCAGGATGAGGATCTCCGCGTCAAAGGGGATCTGATCCCCCTTGCTGTAGTCCGGGCTGCCGGCCACGAGGGCGGTCACCGTCGAGGAGGCCCCTGCCTCCAGATCCTCCACCACGTCCGTGCGGACGTTGACGAAGCCCGCGTCCGCAAAGGCCCGGACCAGCGCTTCCGGCTCGCCGGCACTGATCTCTGCGGGGGAGAGAGGAACGGCCGCCCTGCGCAGAGTGTGATATTCCACCAGCACGGGGGAATCGGCGGAGAAGCTGTCTCCCACCGCAAACCGGTCGGAACTGCCGATGATCACGTCCCGGACGGTCTCGTTCCTGGTCGACTCCCGGGAGGTGAGGTCGGCGTATTCCTTCAGCTCAATGGAGGTGAAGCCCAGGATCCTGAGCCTCTTTTCCGCTTCCTGATAGCTGTATCCCGTGAATTCCTCCGCGGAAAGCGGCATGACGATCCGGGGGATCGGCGTGGGGGTGGGGGCAGGAGTGGGCTCCGGCGTCGGCACGGAGGTGGGGGCAGACGTAGGGTCCGGTACGGCGGTGACCGCCGGTATGCTGCCGCTGCATGCGCACAGGGAGACGAGCATCAGCAGGGCCAAAAGAAGAGTCAGGCCTCGTTTCATGGCAATGGAACTCCTTTCCGGGATCTCTCTATAGTACCCATAAACGGGAGCGGTATTGGAGGGCTTCGGCCAGATGGCCGGGCTGGATCGTTTCGCTGCCGGCCAGGTCGGCGATGGTGCGGGCCACCCGCAGGACTTTATCGTGGCTTCGGGCGGTGAGTCCCAGGCGCTGGTATGCCGCACGGAGCAGGTCCTCTCCCTGCTGATCCAGACGACAGACTTCCCGGAGCAGATCGCCCCCCAGCCGGGCATTCTCCACCCGAGGTCCCGTGCCGCAGCGTGCCCGCTGCCGCTCCCGGGCGGCCTCCACCCGGCGGCGGATGGCCTGAGAACTCTCCCCCGGCTGCCGCCGGTGCAGCTCCTCATAATCCAGGGCCCGGAGCTGAACGAACAGGTCGATCCGGTCCAGAAGGGGACCGGAGATGCGCTGCTGATAGCTGCGTACGGCGCCTTCGGAACAGGTGCAGCGGCCGGAGGGATCCCCGTACCAGCCGCAGCGGCAGGGATTCATGGCCGCCACCAGCATGAAGCGGCTGGGATAACTCACGCTGCCGCTTACCCGGGAGATGGTCACCTCCCCATCCTCCATGGGCTGACGAAGGACCTCCAGGGTGCTGCGGTTGAACTCCGGCAGCTCATCCAGGAACAGGACGCCGTTGTGGGCCAGACTGATCTCCCCGGGGCGGAGGTCCGTGCCCCCGCCGGCCAGGCCGACGCTGGAAACGGTGTGGTGAGGGGAGCGGTAGGGACGGTGGGTCATCACCGGGTGCTGCCGGTCCGTCAGTCCCGCCACGGAGCAGATCATGGTGGTTTCCAGCGTCTCCTCCCGGGTCATGGCGGGGAAGATGGAGGGGAGTCTGCGGGAAAGCATGCTCTTTCCGGAACCGGGAGGGCCGGAGAGCAGGATATTGTGGCCTCCGGCCACGGCGATCTCCAGCGCCCGCTTGGCCTCCTCCTGGCCCTTCACATCGGAAAAATCCGGGCCGTTCACATCGGGAGCGGGTTCCGGCACCGCAGCGGGGGGAATGATCTCCTCACCCCGCAGGTGGCGGATGAGGGCCTGGGTGCTGGCTACGGGGATGACCTCCACCTCGCTGGCATAGGCCGCCTCCGAAGCGTTGGCCGCGGGGACGAAGAGCTTGCTGAGCCCCGCTTCCCGGGCGGCCAGGGCCATGGACAGCGCGCCGCAGATGGGGCGCACTTCGCCCCCCAGGCTCAGCTCCCCGATGAAGCCCCATTCCTCCGGCAGGGGTTCCAGCTGCCCGGTGGCGGCCAGGATCCCCAGAAACACGGGCAGATCGTACAGGGTGCCCCCCTTGCGGGTATCCGCTGGGGCCAGGTTCACGATGACCCTTCCGGGAGGGAAGCGGAAGCCGCCGCTTTTCACCGCGGCCCGCACCCGTTCCCGGGCTTCCCGCACCGCCGCATCCGGCAGGCCCACCAGGTCGAAGTTGGGCTGTACCCCGCCGGCGGCGTAGCATTCCACCGTCACGGCGTACCCGTGTACGCCCCGGATGCCCAGACTGTGTACCCGCTGGAATTCCGCCATGCCGCCGCCTCCGATCCAAAGCACATTCTCCTAGATTTATACCCTAATAGTAAACCTTTGCGGAGGAGATTGCAAGGGAGTTGAGCGCAGGGGAGAAGGCGGCTGCTTTTCCTCCTGTTTTTCCGCCGCCGGAATTGTATTCCTGCCGGGGAAGGTATATAATACAATGAATATTTGTGTGGAAGGGAGCGGCGGTATGCGGGCAGAAGTTTCGGGGATCCCGGTGAATTACCTGGACCTGGGTTCCGGACCGGAGACGGCGGTGATCCTCCAGGGCTGGGGAACGAATCTGAGCCTGTACCGGGCCCTGGGGGAACACCTGGCTCAGCACATGCGGGTGCTGATCCCGGAGCTGCCCGGCTTCGGGGAGACGCCGGAGCCGCCGGAACCCTGGGAGGCGGCGGACTATGCCGCCTTCACCCGGGAATTCCTCCGGGTCCTGGGGGTGGAGAAGACCCATCTCCTGGGCCACTCCAACGGAGGCCGGATCATCCTCTGCCTCAGCGCCTCCCCCCATCCCGGCCTGGAGCTGGGAAAGCTGGTGTTTCTGGATGCCGCGGGCGTCGTGCCGGAAAAGACGGCGAAGCAGAAGCGGAAGCAGACTCTGTTCAAAGTCGTGCGGACCCTGCTGAAGCCCTTCCCCAGGCTCCTGGAGGCGTACCGGCAGAAGCACGGTTCCGCGGACTACCGGGCTGCCAGCCCCCTGATGCGCCAGACCCTGGTGAAGCTGGTGAACAGGGACCTGCGGGAGCTGATGCCCCGGGTGAAGGAGCCCAGCCTGCTGATCTGGGGCACGGCGGATGCGGATACTCCCCTGTGGATGGGAAAGATCTTTGCGGAGAAGATCCCGGACGCGGGACTGGTGGAGGTCCCCGGCGCGGGACATTATGCCTATCTGGAGCAGCCCGGTTTCGTATACCGGGTGCTGGACGCCTATTTCGGAAAGGCGGAGAAATAGATGTATTTGTTTCTTGCGAAAGCGATCATGGGGCTGTGCTTCCTGGGAGCGGGCTTCGTCCTCTTCCGGCGCTATGCCCATATCTTCCAGCTGAACGGCTACAAGCATCCGGTGCAGGAGCGCTGGGTGCGTGACAATATCGAGCAGGTGATGCTGCGGGGGATCTGGGCCCTGGGGGCCGCTCCCCTGGTCCATGGGCTGGGTCGGATCGGGGCGTACCTGGCGGCGGCCCTCTTCCTGCTGGTGCTGGGGCTGAACCTGCCCCGGACCCCTGCCAAAAAGCCGCTGGTGATGACCAAGCGGATGTGGAGGCTGCTGATCACCTGCGCCATTCTCCATCTCCTGGCCCTGGTCTTCCTCCTGTTCATGCCGGACGGGGGCGGCTTCGGCGCCCTTCTGTGCTCCTTCTGCCTGACGGGGGCTCCCTGGCTCCTGCTCCTGGCGGACACGATCAACAGGCCCGTTGAGAAGGCCATCGACAACTGGTACATCCGGGACGCGAAGCGCATCCTGGGGGAGTGTCCGGACCTGACGGTCATCGGCGTCACCGGCAGCTACGGCAAGACCAGCGTCAAGTTTTTCCTTGAAAAGCTGCTGAGCGCAGAGTACAATGTATTGGTTACGCCGGAGAATTACAATACCACCCTGGGGGTGGTGCGCACCATCCGGGAACGGCTCCGGGCCCAGCATCAGCTCTTCGTCTGCGAGATGGGCGCCCGGAACGTGGGGGACATCAGGGAGATCTGCGATCTGGTGCATCCGAAGTACGGGGTCATCACCGCCATCGGTCCCCAGCACCTGGAGAGCTTCGGAAGCCTGGGCAATATCATCAAGACCAAATTCGAGCTGGCGGACGCCCTCCCGGAGGACGGGATCCTGTTCGCCAACCTGGACGACGAGAATATCCGCGGCCGGAAGGCCGCCGTCCCCACCGTGGGTTACGGCCTCATCCGCGGGGATTACCGGGCGGAGGACCTGACCGTCTCTCCCCGGGGCAGCAGCTTCACCCTCAAGGGGGTGGAGTTCCACACCCGGCTCCTGGGGGCCCATAACGTGCAGAATATCTGCGCCGCCATCGCCGTGGCCAACACTCTGGGCGTACCCCTGGAAAAGCTCCGGCTGCCGGTGCAGCAGCTGGAAAGCGTACCTCACCGGCTCCAGCTCCTGGGGGGCGGGGCCAGGACCGTCATCGACGACGCCTACAACTCCAACCCCGCCGGGGCAAAGGCCGCGCTGGAGGTCCTTTCCGCCTTTCCCGGCCTGCGGATCCTGGTGACCCCGGGCATGGTGGAGCTGGGGGAGAAGCAGGAGAGCCTGAACCGGGATCTCGGCGCCCAGGCCGCGGAGAAATGCGACTATGCCGTGCTGGTGGGCCGGAAGCAGGCGCCCCCCATCCGGGCGGGACTCCTCTCCGCCGGTTTCCCGGAGGAGAAGATCCTGGTATGCGATACGGTGCAGGAGGCCGTCGCTGCGGCGGACGCCCTGGAACCGGGGCGGGAGCGGGTCATCCTGCTGGAAAACGATCTGCCGGATAATTATTGAGGAGGTCTTTTGCATGAAGATCCAGATCGGTCTCTTCTTCGGGGGCAACAGCGTGGAGCATGAGGTCTCCGTTATTTCCGCTCTCCAGGCCTTCGGGCAGTTCGATCGGGAGAAGTACTCCGTGCTGCCCATCTACATCAGCCGGAACAGCGAGTTTTACACCGGCGAGGCCGCCGGTCATATTGAGGAATACAAGGATCCCAAGGCCCTGATGGCCAAGTGCACCCAGGTCTTCCCCGTGCGTCTGGGGGACCGGGTCGCTCTGCTGGAGCAGGGAGCCTTCGGCTGGAAGAAAAAGCCCTATGCCCTGCTGGACGTGGCTTTCCCCGTGGTCCACGGCACCAACGTGGAGGACGGAGCCCTCCAGGGCTTCTTCCGCACCCTGGGGATCCCCTTTGCCGGATGTGACGTGCTGGCCTCCGCCGTGGGCATGGATAAGTATGCCCAGAAGCTCCTGTACCGCTCCGCCGGTCTGCCGGTGCTCAGCGCCCTGCGCCTGGGGGCGGAGGGAGACCGGGAGGCCTTCTGCGATCTGGCGGAGAAACAGCTGCGCTACCCCATGATCGTGAAGCCCCTGGACCTGGGCTCCAGCGTGGGCATCCGCCTGGCCCATGACCGGGCCGGTCTGCTGGAGGCGCTGGACTATGCCTTTTCCTTCGCGCCGGAGGTGCTGACGGAGCAGGCGGTGCAGCACCTGCGGGAACTGAACTGTTCCGTCCTGGGGGATCGGGAGGAAGCCCGGGCTTCGGAGGTGGAGGAACCCATCATGGGGGACGAGATCCTGAGCTATGAGGATAAGTACGGCTCCGGCGGCGGCAAAGGCGGAAAGACCGGGGCTTCCAAGGGCATGCGGGGGTTGAAGCGTCTTCTTCCCGCCCCCATTTCACCGGAGCTTCGGGAGAAGATCCGGGAGGCCGCCGTGGCCGCCTTCCAGGCGCTGGACTGCTGCGGCGTGGCCCGCATCGACTTCCTGATGGACGACGAGACCGGGCAGTATTGGGTGAACGAGATCAACACCAATCCCGGTTCCCTCTCCTTCTACCTGTGGGAGCCGGTGGGCCTGCCCTATCCCCAGCTCCTGGACGAACTGGTGAAGCTGGCCCTGAAACGGGAGCGCCGCCGGGGCGACTTCCACCATGAGATCGAGACCGGCATCCTGGCGGGCTTCTCCGGCGGGAGCAAGGGCGGGAAAATATAGGGTTTCCCTTTCCATGGGCCCCGCTTCGCCGGGCGCCCGGACAGACGCTCTGCCGGGAACGATCGGCTCAACCATGAAAAACAACATTCGAAAGAGGATTTATCGATGATCGAATTTGACGCATACAAAACGAAACTGAACGCCCTGCGGCCCAAGCTGGATACGGTGCGGGACGCCCTGAAGCTGGATGCCGCCCGGGAGGAGATCGCCCAGCTGGAGGCGGAGACAGGGAAGGACGGCTTCTGGAACGACGTGCAGAACGCCCAGAAGGTCCAGCAGCAGATCAAGCGGCTGCAGCACAAGTGTGAAAATTACGACCAGCTCAATCGGAGCTGGGAGGACCTGCTCACCCTCTGCGACATGGCCCTGGAAGAGAACGACGACAGCATGCTGCCGGAGCTGGAAGAGGAATACGCCCGCTTCGAGAGCAAGCTGGAGGAAGTGCACCTCAGCACCCTCCTCAGCGGGGAATACGACGCCAACAACGCCATCCTCACCCTCCATCCCGGAGCCGGCGGCACCGAGGCCATGGACTGGGCGGGGATGCTCTACCGCATGTACACCCGCTGGGCGGAACGCCACGGCTATACCTACAAGCTGCTGGACTGGCTGGACGGGGAAGAAGCGGGGATCAAGTCCGCCTCCATCAAGATCGAGGGAGAAAACGCCTACGGCTATCTGAAGAGCGAACACGGGGTGCACCGGCTGGTGCGCATCTCTCCCTTTGACGCCTCCGGCCGTCGGCAGACCAGCTTCGCCGCCGTGGAGGTCATGCCGGAGATCACCGATACCGGGGAGATCGAGCTTCGGGACGAGGATATCAAGATGGATGTGTTCCGTTCCTCCGGCGCAGGCGGCCAGAAGGTCAACAAAACTTCCTCCGCCGTCCGGCTCACCCATATCCCCACGGGCATCGTGGTTTCCAGCCAGGTGGAACGGAGCCATTTCCAGAACCTGGAGAACTGCCGGGAGATGCTCCGGGCCAAGCTGGCGGAGATCAAGGAGCGGGAGCATCTGGAGAAGATCAGCGACATCAAGGGCGTACAGATGAAGATCGATTTCGGCAGCGCCATCCGCTCCTACGTCTTCATGCCCTACACCCTGGCCAAGGACACCCGCACGGGCTATGAAAACGGCAACATCGGCGCCGTGATGGACGGCGATATCGACGGCTTTATCAACGCATACCTGAGTCAGAGGGCATAAGAACAGCGGGAAGGGATGTGCTCGGAGCCATGAAATACGAGATCGGCTTTGACAACGCGAGGTACCTGGAGACCCAGTCTGCCCATATCCGGGAACGGATCGGTCAGTTCGGGGGCAAGCTCTATCTGGAATTCGGGGGCAAGCTCTTCGACGACAACCACGCCGCCCGGGTGCTCCCCGGCTTTGAGCCGGACAGCAAGGTGAAGATGCTCCTCACCATGAAGGACCAGGCGGAGATCGTCATGGTCATCAACGCGGGGGACATCGAAAAGAACAAGGTCCGGGGGGATCTGGGCATTACCTACGACCTGGATCTGCTGCGGCTGATCGACGCCTTCCGGGGCATCGGGCTGTTCGTGGGCAGCGTGGTCATCACCCATTTCGACCAGCATGCCGGGGCGGAGGCCTTCCAGCGGCATCTGGAGAGTCTGGGCCTGCGGGTCTACCGGCACTATACCATCCCCAACTACCCCTTCGACGTGGAAGGGATCGTGAGCGAGACCGGCTTCGGCCGGAACGAATTTGTGGAGACCACCCGTCCCCTGGTGGTGGTCACCGCCCCCGGCCCCGGCAGCGGGAAGATGGCCACCTGTCTGAGCCAGCTCTACCATGAGCACCAGCGGGGAGTCAGCGCGGGCTATGCCAAATTCGAGACCTTCCCCATCTGGAACCTGCCGCTGAAGCATCCCGTGAACCTGGCCTACGAAGCAGCCACCACGGACCTGAACGACGTGAACATGATCGACCCCTTCCATCTGGAGGCCTATGGGGAGACCACGGTGAACTACAACCGGGATGTGGAGATCTACCCGCTGCTGAAGGCCATATTTGAGAGCATATACGGCTACTGCCCCTATAAATCCCCCACGGACATGGGCGTGAATATGGCGGGCAACTGCATCATCGACAACGATGCGGTGGTCCACGCCGCAAACAAGGAGATCATCCGCCGCTGGTTCGACGCCGCCTGCGCTTACCGGAAGGGCAACGTGGACAAGACCGTGGTGCAGAAGAACGAGAGCATCATGAAACAAGCGGGGCTGACCCCGGAGAACCGAAAGGTGGTCATGGCAGCCCGGGACAAGGCCCAGGCGACCGGCGAGCCCGCCGCCGCCATGGAGCTCTGCGACGGCAGGGTGCTCACGGGAAAGACCTCCAAGCTTCTGGGCGCCTCCAGCGCCCTGCTGCTGAACGCCCTGAAGACCCTGGCGGGCATCCCGGACGAGGTGCACCTCATTTCGCCCGATGTGATCGCCCCCATTCAGACCCTAAAGGTGGAACTCCTGGGGGGCGGCAATCCCCGGCTCCATACGGACGAGGTGCTCATCGCCCTCTCCGTGTGCTCCAATACGGATGAGTATGCCGCCCGGGCCATGGCCCAGCTCCCCAACCTGAACCATACGGAGGTCCACTCCACCGTCATCCTCTCCCAGGTGGACGCCTCCACCTTCAAGAAACTGGGAGCAAATCTTACATGCGACCCGGTGTATCAGTCCAAAAAGCTCTATCACAGAGGATAGGAAAGGAATAACGATCATGGACAATCTGAACTACACCATGCTTTGCGATTTCTATGAGCTGACCATGGGCAACGGCTACTTCGCCAGCGGGATGCATCAGAAGATCTGCTATTTCGACGTGTTTTTCCGCCAGGTGCCCGACGGGGGCGGCTTTGCCATCGCCGCCGGTCTGGAACAGATCATCGACTATGTGCAGAATCTGCACTTCGACCGGAAGGACATCGAGTATCTTCGGAGCAAGGGGATCTTTGACGAGCAGTTCCTCCGGTGGCTGAAGTACTTCCGCTTCACCGGAGATATCTGGGCCGTACCCGAGGGCACCCCTATCTTCCCCTATGAACCCATCCTCACCGTTCGGGCTCCCGCGGTGGAAGCGCAGCTCATGGAGACCTTCCTGCTTCTCCAGCTGAACCATCAGTCCCTGATCGCCACCAAGGCCAACCGGGTGGTACGGGCTGCCCAGGGCAGACCGGTGATGGAATTCGGCTCCCGTCGGGCCCAGGGCGGCGACGGGGCCATGCTGGGCGCCCGGGCCTCCTACATCGGCGGCTGCGTCGGCACCGCCTGCACCATTTCCGACCAGCTCTACGGTGTTCCCGCCGGGGGCACCATGGCCCATTCCTGGGTGCAGATGTTCCCCAGCGAGCTGGAGGCCTTCAAGACCTACTGCCGGATCTACCCCAATAACGCGGTGCTGCTGGTGGATACCTACAATACTCTGAAGAGCGGCGTACCCAACGCCATCCGGGCATTCAAGGAAGAGCTGGTGCCCAAGGGCATCACCAACTTCGCCATTCGGCTGGATTCCGGGGATATTTCCTACCTCTCCAAGCAGGCCCGGAAGATGCTGGATGAGGCGGGTCTGGAAAACTGCCGCATCTCCGCTTCCAACGCTCTGGATGAACGGCTCATCTCCGACCTGCTGATGCAGGGCGCCTGCATCGATTCCTTCGGCGTAGGCGAGCGGATGATCACCGCCAGCAGCGCTCCCGTTTTCGGCGGCGTGTATAAGCTGGCCGCGGTGGAGGACCAGGAGGGGACCATCATCCCCAAGATCAAGATCAGCGAGAACACCGCAAAGATCACAAACCCCCACTTCAAGAAGGTCTACCGCCTCTATGACCGGAAGACGGGGAAGGCCCTGGCGGATCAGATCTGCGTCTGGGACGAGGAGATCGACGATTCCCAGCCCCTGACCATTTTCGACCCCCTGGCAGTCTGGAAGACCAAGAAGCTGACGGATTTCGTCGCCAAGGAGCTGCTGAAGCCCATATTCAAGGACGGCAAGCTGGTGTACCAGAAGCCCAGCCTGACAGAGATCCGCAGCTACTGCGCATCCCAGGTGGAGCTGCTGTGGGACGAAGTGAAGCGGTTCCAGAACCCCCACAATTACTACGTGGACCTTTCGGAGAAGCTCTGGCTGGTGAAGCGGGAGCTGCTGAACTCCTTCCGGGACGAATAAAACCATCAACCCGGACCCGCTTTCGCCGGGCTCGGAGTTGAAAAGGCTTGCGAGCCGCGAACTCTGCGAGGCTTTATAGAATATCTGCCAATTATACGCCGAAGGCGGTTTTCCCCGCGGAAAACCGCCTTTTGCCGTGATGAAAGGGGAAAGAGCCGTGGACATCCGTTTTGCTTCCGGCGGAGAGAAGCGGAACGATCGGGCCTGCGGGATATTCCTCTCCCTCATGGCCGCCGCCGGTACCGGGCTTGGGGAGCGGGGAGAGACCTTCACCCGCAGAGAGGGCCGGAAGACCCATGTCTTCACCTGGCTGCCCTTTGACCGTCTGGCTTCGGAATACTTTTATCCCCGTTTCCTGAAAACGGAAATCTATGATCTGCCGGAGCGGTTTGCCCTCCGGACGGAGGTGGAATGATGACGGACGCGTATTCCCGGCTTTGGATGGATTGGAAGAAGAGAGACAACCTGCCCCCCTGGACCGGGCGGATCGTGGGCGAGCCTGTCTCGCCCCAGGGAAAAGCAGCCCTGCGGGAGCTGCAAAACGGCCTGGCTGCGCTGGGTACGATTCCGGAAACGACCGGGCCCGCTCTGCAGCTGCAAGAGGAGCCCGGAGACGGAGAGAACTTTTGCCTCCGCCGGGAAGGGGAGAGTCTGATCCTCTCCGGTCCCGGCCGCGGCCTCCTGTACGGCGCCTTTTCCCTGCTGCGGCAGCTGGCTCTGGGGGAGGAGATCCTCTTCGGCGAGTCCGCTCCCGCCTGGCCCATCCGCATGCTGGACCACTGGGACAATGCGGACGGCAGCATCGAGCGGGGGTACTCCGGCCCCTCCTTCTTCTTCTCGGAGGGGAAGCCGGTATGCAGCGCCCGCACCCGGGATTACGCCCGGCTGCTGGCCTCCGTGGGACTCAACGGCTGCTGCCTGAACAACGTAAACGTGGATGGAGAAGCGCTGTATCTCCTCACGGGGAAATACGACCGGGAGCTCCGGGAGATCGGGGAGACCCTGGGAGAATACGGGGTATCCCTCTGGCTCTGCGTCAGCTTTGCCGCCCCCATGGAACAGGGCGGCCTCCCCACGGCGGATCCCCTGGTCGGGGAGGTGCGCCGGTGGTGGCGGGAGACCTGCGGCCGCCTCTTCCGGGCGGTGCCCGGTCTGGCGGGCTTCCTGGTAAAGGCGGATTCCGAGGGACGCGCCGGTCCCCAGACCTATGGCCGGTCCCAGGCGGAGGGAGCGAACATGCTGGCGGGGGCGGTCCGCCCTTACGGGGGCAGCATCCTCTGGCGCTGCTTCGTATACAACTGCACCCAGGACTGGCGGGACCAGAAGACGGACCGGGCCAGAGCCCAGTACGACACCTTCGCCCCCCTGGACGGGCAGTTCGGGGAAAACGTTTATCTGCAGATCAAGAACGGCCCCGTGGATTTCCAGATCCGGGAGCCTGTCTCCCCTCTGCTGGTGCGGCTGGAGAGGACGCAGCGCATCGTGGAATTCCAGCTGGCCCAGGAGTATACGGGTCAGCAGCGGCACGTGTGCTACCTGGCCCCCATGATGAAGGAGGTGCTGGATTTCTCCGGTCCCGCGGGAAGGGTGAAGGACCGGCTCTCCGCCGTCTGCGCCGTGAGCAACACCGGAGCGGACTTCAACTGGACAGGCCATGATCTGGCCGCCGCCAACCTCTATGCCTTCGGCCGCATGGCCTGGGACCCGGATACGGACCCGGCGGTCCCGGCCCGGGAGTGGACGCGGCTCACCTTCGGAGACGATCCGCGGGTGACGGAAACGGTGACGGATATCCTTCTGCGCTCCCGGGAGGTCTACGAGCGCTACACCGTTCCCCTGGGCATCGGGTGGATGTGTTATCCCCCCACCCACTACGGCCCCAGCCCGGAAGGGTATGAATACGACCGCTGGGGCACCTACCACCGGGCCACCCACCGGGAGATCGGCGTGGAGCGGGGGCCTTCGGGCACAGGGTATTCGGAGCAGTACGGCCCGGAGCTGGGCCGGATGTACGGGGAGATCGGCACCTGTCCCGAAGAACTGCTGCTGTTCTTCCACCGGCTGCCCTACGATCACCGGATGAAGGACGGCAGGACTCTCCTCCAGCGGATCTACGACGATCATTTCCGGGGCTGCGAAGAGGCAGAGGCCATGGCGGAAGCCTGGGACGCCCTGGAGGGCCTGGTGCCGGAGGACGCCTTCCGCCGGGTGCGGGAGCGGTTCGGGGAGCAGGTCCGTTCCGCCCGGGAGTGGCGGGACGTGATCAATTCCTGGCTGTACCGTCTGACCCTCATCCCGGATGAACGGGGAAGGCAGATCTGGCTCTGAAAGAGGAGAGCCGTCACCGTCCCGAGCCGAAGATCCGCCGCAGCAGGTCCAGGAACCGGAACCGGAAGCAGATCCCCGAGGAGGTGAGGAGCTTTCGCTCCCCGGGAGCGAATACGTCCAGCGCCTCCTCCTCTTCCTCTTCCGAGGCGGCCAGACACAGGGGCGGCCACACCACGCACCACCAGTTTTTGCCCTGTCCGGAGCCCAGATCCGCCCGGAGGGCCAGGTAGTTTCCTGCGGGCAGGGTCAGGCCGGGATAGCTCCGCTCCGGGAATTCCTCCCGCCGGAGGCTGAGGCGCACCGGCTCCGGCTCCCCCAGAAAGGCCAGCGCCTCCTCCGCCGCCCGCTGCAGCTCCGGCAGGGCCGCCTGCGCCCGCCGGGCCGCTTCGTCCCGACCCTCCGCGCCGGAAAGGAGCGGGGACAGGGTCTCCCCCAGGATATCCCGCACCAGGAGCTTCCGGCCCTGGGCGGCGGGGGTATCGTCGGAGGCCCGGACATGGAGCCGCAGGACCCTGGCGGAGATCGCCGCCGTTTCCCGTTCAAGAAGGGCGGAATCCCAAAGGGAGAGAAAAAGAGCAAAACAGAATACCAGAGGGGCAAAGCGTTTCATGAGCATACCTCGAAAAAAAGACTGGCAAGGATAAAAACATCCTTGCCAGTTTGGTTTGTTCCTAAACCGGAAATAGACACGGGGAGAGTCCGCGCAGGGTCAGAAGAGGCTCATCTGGGCGGTTTCCGGCATGTCCCCGAAGGCCCCGGCCTGCCGGAGCTGCTCGATATGGGTCTTGGAGACCTTGGTGCAGTCCAGGGCGAAATCCTCGATGGAGATATAGTCCTTATTCCGCTTTTCGTAAATATCCAGGGCGGCGGATTCCCCCAGCCCGGCGATGGCGGTGAAGGGGGGAATGAGCTGATTCCCCTCCATGCGGAACCGGGTGGCATCGGACTTCTTCAGACTCACGGGAGCGAAGGAGAAGCCCCGGAGATAGAATTCATAGACGACTTCGAGACCGGTGTACAGATCCTTCTCCGCCTGCTTTAGATCGTTCATGTTCCGGGACAGCTCCTGCAGCTTCCGCCGCACCGCCTCCACCCCGGCGGAGGCGATCTTCAGATCGAAACCCGGGCAGCGGATGGTAAAGTATGCGCAGTAAAAGGCCAGAGGCATATGTACCTTGAACCAGGCGATGCGCAGGGCCATCATGACGTAGGCCACGGCGTGGGCTTTGGGGAAGAGATACTTGATCTTCTTGCAGGAATCGATGTACCACGCTGGCACCCCTGCGCCATTCATGTCCGCCTCCATGCTGTCGTCCAGGCCCCGGCCCTTCCGCACGGTCTCCATGATCTTGAAAGCGCGTTTGGCGGGGAGTCCATAGCCGATGAGGGTGAGCATGATGTCGTCCCGGCAGCCGATGGCCTCGTCGACGGTGGCGGTGCCGCTCTGGATGATATCCTTGGCGTTGCCCAGCCACACGTCCGTGCCGTGGGAGAAGCCGGAAAGCCGCACCAGGGTGCTCATCTTGGCGGGCTGGGTGTCCACCAGCATCTCCCGGGTGAACTTGGTGCCGAATTCCGGCACCGCGATGGATCCGGTCTTGCCGATGATGGGATCGTTGTCCGGCAGCCCCAGGGCGGAAGGGGAGCGGAAGAGCAGCATGGTCTGGGGATCGTCC
>JAEEGI010001562.1_pt1 | contig 56901 bp, 41 predicted proteins | sample 8958751 | NCBI WGS metagenome assembly JAEEGI01 (sample SAMN16246545, study PRJNA631951) | gut metagenome | biome: gut microbiome; feature: rumen; material: KS-attached | host: Bos | place: Iran: Karaj | collected 2018-10
CAGGGGCAGGCAGTATATATATCATTGCCATGCTTTTAATAGTTTTATTAAATCCATGAGCGTGATAGATGGAGATTTTCATTCTGCCCGGGGTCCACCTGTCTGAGCGAAGCGAGTTTGGACCCCAGAATGGAAAGCTCCAGATATCATGCCATGGATTATAAAACTATTAACAGCATGGTAATGATATATATACTGCCTGCCCCTGTAAAGACTTTGGGGATGCCGGCCCGTCCAAGTGGGAAGTTTAAGCGATAATCTAAATCAAGGCAAAAGTGAGGTTGATATGGGCAAGATAGATGTCAGGAAGATCTCTTCAAGTCTTATTATCATTACTTTGTCTCTTCTATGTATGTCGTGCAGCTACAACAGCGCCCGCATAGATCCCGAAACTGCGTACATTAATCCTTCAAGTCCTGCCCTGTCTGATTCTGTTAAAGGGAATAAGAAAGGTGCAACCAGCTCATCTTCTGCCTATGATAAACTTCCCGAAGGCTCCACTTCTTCCGGACGTCTTATAAGATCTGATCATATATCTACTATTACTGACAATCTTCCTACTACTGATATAGATACCTCAGCTCTTGCAGAGAGTCTTTACAAGCATGTGACCATCAGGATGGTAGGTGATATCCTCCTTCATATGCCTATAGAGGATACCTGCAGGCAGGAAGATGGAAGTTATGACTTTTCATCTCTTTTTGCAAATACAAAAGATATCATAAGTAGCGCTGATCTTGCCATTGTCAATCAAGAGGTCATCATAGGCGGTGAAGAGCTTGGTATATCCGGATATCCATGCTTCAATGCTCCCTATCCTATAGCAGATGCACTGGCTGATTCTGGTTTTGACATAGTATGCCATGCTACCAATCATGCCCTTGACAAGGGCACAACAGGCATCATCAATACGCTCAACTACTGGCATACCTTCCATCCTGAGATCATAATATTAGGTATATATGATAATGAGGAAGATTCTACGGGGATTACTGTGGTGAATGTCAATGATATAAATATAGCGATTCTTAACTACACTTACGGAACTAATGGTATCCCGATTCCAAAGAGTATGCCATACTGCGTTGAGACGCTTGATGAAGACAGAGTTATCGCAGACCTTGACCTTGCTGAGACGATAGCTGATTTTACTATAGTATGTCCTCACTGGGGGACAGAATATGTGCTGCACCACACTTCCAATCAGGAATACTGGAGCAGGCTCTTCATGGAACATGGGGCTGATCTTGTGATAGGTACTCATCCTCATGTCATCGAGGATATAGAGCTATACGAAGAAGATGGCAGGCAGATGCTGTGCTACTACTCTATAGGCAACTTCGTAAGCTGGACTTCCGGAAGCGGCAAGGGTGTTCTTAACAGAGTCGTCGGTGGCATCCCCAATGTTACTATTACTAAAGATATTGAAGGAAAAGTATATATAGAAAGTTATGATGTCATCCCTACCGTATGTCACCTTGAGCCTGTAACAAATGGCGTGACTGTATATCCTCTGGCACTGTACACCGAGGAACTTGCGCTCAATAATAAGATTTCAAAACAAGACTCATCCTTTACTTTAGACAATTGCAACGCTCTTGTTGAGGAGGTCTGGGGAGAGTCCTGCGATATGGCTTTGGATATTGCATACTGATATGCAGATAAGATTTTTTCTATAAATCAGCTTCCTGTAGACCTGTAATGTCTCATGCCAAGATGAAACAGTGCTGTCATCACGCCAAATACTAATACTCCCGAAAGCGGGGTAACAAAAGCTGCCCACATAGGCCAGCCATATAGCGGCTTGTCCAATATATAGGATGCCGGAACATGCATTGTAAGAGCAAACGGCGCTATTACTGTAAAAAGAGCTCTAAGTGGCAACGGATATACATCGATCGGGTACTGACAGGCACTTCGGCCGCCATAAGTGATGGCATTAACAAGCTCCACTGATTTTACACTAAATATACAAAAGATAGCTTCTATCATAAAAAGCCCCAGTATCAGAAGGCAGCTCATAGCGATGGATTCTGCCAATGCAAGAGCCTTAAGGGGTGTCCAGACTATGTCTGATAATCTGCTGCCCATGATAAGTGCCGCTACGCCAACTGCTATACAGGTGATACGTCTTGGGTCTGTCCCTCCGCACAGAACCTGGGTCAGCACTCCTCTTGGTCTTACAAGGAATGTATCCAGCCTCCCCGTTCTGACCATAGATGGGAAGTCTCCGGTGATTCCTCTTCCGAACATCTCTGTAAGATAGAAAGATACAGACATTATCCCAAAGAAGAAATACAGATTCCCTCCGCTCCAGCCCTTGAGGCTTTCGAATCTGTCAACTATGAGGATGACTACCATCATCTCTCCGCCCTCCATAACGAGCTGGGCCAAAGTCTGCATGATAAAAGAGCTTGGGTACTGCAAATGGCTTTTAAGGAGCATTCCTATTGATTTTATGTATAAATGTATCGTATTCATGTATCTTCCTTCCATCTGGTAAGTTACATATCAAGTTGCATGGTAAGTTGCATGTTAAGTTTTATGGTAAGCCTCTAATACGTCACCTGATTGGTAACGCCGAGGCAGCGTATCGTACGCTGTACTTACCTTTAGCCGCCTTGAACTATCATTCTTTTTTTATTAGCATTCCACATCCATGCACCAAGTGCTATCAGTATCACAACCCAGAAAGCCTGAAGTCCATAGATCCATAATGCCTCATGGGGCGGATAACCTCCTGTATATAGTCTTATAGGCGCATCAAGAAGCTGGGCATACGGAAGGAATGTAATAACTTTCTGCCAGCTCTCCGGGAAAAGAGTAAGCGGGAACAGATTCCCCGAAAGTGTCATCATCAAAAGATTAAGCAGCCCCTGCATGCCCCTTGGGTCAAGGGTTTTCATGGTAAAAGCCACAGTGATATTTTCAAGAGCGCAGACACATAACAGTCCCAGCAAAAGAGCCGGTATAGTAGCCAAAAGTCCCGGCACTGATGCCGGCAGACTAATACCCCATCCTTTTGGCAGAAGGAACGCTACCACCAGCATAGGCACAGCTCGCATGAGGCTACCCATGAGCTTCTGCGCCATGATCCTTGCATAGTAGAATCCGTACATATCTACAGGCCGGCACATATCATAAGCTATATCTCCTGACCTTATTTTATCCACAAGCTCTGTGTCAGATGCCAGCATCATACGGAAAAAAGCCTGCTGAAGCCAGACATATGTCGCTACGCTTTCTATTGGCAACGACTGGGGACTTCCTTCATAAAGTGCTCTGTACAGGGCCACCAGTATAAGGCCAAAGAACATCTGGCAGGCTATCCCTCCGATCATGGCTCCTCTATATTGAAGCTCCATCCGAAGCCTCATTTTGAACACGGTAAAATATGGCATATACACCTCTAATCATATATAGTCAGTTGTTATCTACTACGTTGATTCATTCATAATTGATCTATTTTACTTTATGGGAATAGAATTACATTCTCAGTCACGTCTTTAATACCTATGAATTTATCTATGAATTTATCTACATTGTCATAAAATCATGATATTTTGGCCTGATACTTATAAGTCCAGTTCCTTGTACATAGCGGCGATCATATGATCCGTGGTCTCGGGCTTTAGTGTAAGCTCAGCAACATTTCCCGCTTTCTGCAATGTTTCCAGAAGTTTTGCTGTAGGAAGCTCTGATGGATTGTAGATAAGTTCTATTCCTTCTCCTGTATCACCAAGGGTTACTCCCTCCGGGAATTTCAAGTCAACATGACCATCGTACTTAACATTTACTCTGCGGACTGTATCATAGTGCTCAAGAAGTTCCTGAAGTTTCCCATCAAAAAGCTTCTTGCCATGACCAAGGACCATAACCCTGGAGCAAAGCGCCTCGATATCTTCCATATCATGAGTTGTGAGCATGATGGTGGTGCCATACTGCTTATTTTCCCATTTTAGGAAGTCTCTTAGAGCCAGCTTACTGACTGCATCAAGGCCTATGGTTGGCTCATCAAGAAAAAGCAGCTCCGGTCTATGAAGAAGTGATCCGCACAGCTCTGCTCGCATTCTCTGCCCTAGGCTAAGAAGTCTTAATGGCGTCCTCATAAGCTCTTCAAGCTGCAGGGCGCTACTTAGCTCTTTTAACCTTGATTCATAATCTCCCTGCGGGATCCTGTAGATATCTTTAAGAAGCGAGTAACTGTCTATTATGGGTACATCCCACCAGAGCTGACTTCGCTGACCGAAGACTACGCCGATGTTCTTGACATGCTTTTTTCTCTCTTTCCAGGGAACGATACCGCCGACTGATACCTGGCCGCCATCCGGTGTCAGGATTCCGGAGAGAATCTTGACTGTAGTTGACTTACCGGCTCCGTTAGGGCCTATGTATCCTACAAGTTCCCCTTTATCCACAGAAAAAGAAACGCCTTTGAGAGCGTTCACGATTTCTTTTTCTCTTAAAAGTTTACCTTTTTCACGTTTCTTTTTTACTATAAAATCTTTCTGTAAGTTATCTACTTCAATAAAGCTCATTATAACTCCTTGCTAGGTTTATTGGTCATTATGATTTCATCTCTGAAATCGGGTTGCAGGCAGTTAGTCTTCTTACTCATCTGCCTGCTGCCAGTCAACAAGCTGACATTATTCATATCAGAAGACCTGCAATAAAAAAGGCCTCATCAAACCAACGCTTGATGAGGCCCTGTAAACTATTTCAGTAATAAAGAGCTATCTATGCCTTACATGTTGCCATATCCTCATCACATATATCAAAAGTATACCCATAAATCATATTCATAGATATCATATTGGCTATATTTATAGTGACAAGATTATTTCTATTCATAGTATCTCTCTTTCTGAAAAAATGTTGATTCTAAGTATAGTTGACATGAAACTTGCTGTCAACAGATTCCGGGCAAATATTACTATTTACTTTATACCACGCGCTATGAAGGTTCCATACTCTTTTGGCAGATTGATAACGCCATCTTCTTCATGAAGAGTCAGCATCTTCAGTATTTCATCTCTTCCCATAGTTCCGATACCATGAAGAGCCTTAAGACTTTGAAGGTAGTCTGCAAGATCGTCTATATTTGTAACACGGAGAGAATCTTCGTAACGGCGAACCTCGATATCTGCAAACTCTTTTCCCAGAATATCTCCTCCGTTTTGAAGGGTAAAGAGATGGTTAGGATCATAGTTCTCGCCAATAAGTCCAAACCACTCAGCAATAATGTCGTTAAAATTGCGTTCACCGTATGTAGCGCTGTAGAACACGCCATCATCCTTGAGGACTCTTCTGATCTCGCTGACTGCTTTATCAATATCAGGCACGTGATAGAGCATCATGTTGGCTATTACTATATCAAAAGAATTATCTTCAAAAGGTATATTCTGTACATCAATCTGCTTGTATTCTACGTTTGCATGCTCTCCAACGTTCTTTCTTGCAGTATCGATCATGCCTTCAGAAAAGTCAGAAAGTACAAGCTTGTCGCATTTTGCAATAAGGCCGCCTTGTCCTTTCCACATATCTCCTGTGCCTGTGCCAAGCTCAAGCACTTTCATTCCTTCTTCTATCTCATAGTTAGATATGAGCCAGGGGCCAAATCCCATCTTGTTCGTTGAATACACATTGTGGAAGTTGATCCTGGTATCAAGTCCTTTTGAGGATGCATACTGAGCCTTTACTGCGTCTTTATCGTTGCTACTTCCCATTTTCATACTGTTTTGTCTCCTTATGTCTGATGATTGTCATTTATGAGCTTAAAGTATGCCCTTGGGGCAAGGTCAAGAATAATTATCCAAAATTTTCATAAATGAATTTATCAGATAATGGTCCCTTATCTCCGTCCCCAGGGACCATTTAAAGTTCGTATTTGAGGTAGAATTCTACCATTCCAAAGAATTCTCTTACGGTATAATGGATTCCTACCGGAAAAAGAGTCTTGGCAGGGACAGAATGAACGTTTTCATATCCGACACTTTCTGCAATAGACATGGCTCTGCATTCATGAAATCCATTGGTTATGATTCCTACAGATGCATCCGCATCTCCTATTATAGCAAGGCTATTTTTCAGATTTTCTTCTGTATCTCTGGATTTATCCTCAAGGATGATCCTGTCTTCGTCTATGCCGTACTGCTCTACAAGGACTCTTTTGGCGCACTCTGCTTCGCTTATGGCTTCGTCGTAACCCTGTCCGCCGGATGCGATCAATATAGCATTTTCATTGTTAAGAAGATACTCTGCTGCCCTTTGAATCCTGGCCCTATAGGGATTAGAAGGCTGCGTTCCATGTAAGCCGGCTCCTAGTAGTACCACATACTCAAGGTCATCAGGCGCCGCCGCAGTCATCGCACCTATAACCTTGCACTCGATTATGATAAAAGATATAAGGACTATCCCAAAAACTATCCTGTAAACCCATCTAAACACAGGTGCTATCTTAATCCTGCTACGTCCCTTGATCCCTGCTACAAGCATCAACACTCTGACCAAAGAAAATGCGCCGATAACGATCCATATCCATACCCATGAGAGGCTAAGTCCGCCTCCGTATGCAAGGCATGTGAAAAAATACAAAACAGACCAGACAAAAAGTATAAAATAGATATACAATCTTATTTTATCAAAAGAAGGCTTTCCAAGTCCTGCATATCTACTGGTTCTCTCTTTATACTTAAGATAGTCTTCGCCAAATACCTTGGGCAAAAAATTCTCTTCCTGAAGGATCTGAAGATGGAGCATTACAATTGCAAATATAGTAAGTACCATAAGTGCCGGATTGAAGAACATAAGTAGTATACCTATGTAAACAAGATCAAATCCAAGAAAAGCCGGATTCCTAGAATAATTATATATCCCTTTTGTCACAAGTTTTCTTTGATCCATATCAGAGCTTGCCACTCCTGCTCGCCAGCTGTCTTTCATGGTATATACTGATAGAAAGAATATTATATCTCCGATAAATGCAAAGTACATTCCTATAACTCGCCACATTATCATAAGTCCTGATGTGCCCAGCACTATTGATATCACCTCAGCAAGCGGTACTACAAGAGTTGCCACTTTCATAACAGCTTCTACATAGAAAGTTCTATCGTGCTCTTTGCCTCTGGCAATCTGGTTGGTAACAATGCCTTTCCTTCTTTGGATCAGCATCTTGCCAAAATAGATCATATAAAATACTGCCATAAAAGACAGCGCCAATAACCTGTACGTCATCTAAAAACCTCCACATATATCCTATATCGCATAATACAGTATATTAACAAATATTATAAGTATAGTAAATCTAGTGTGCTGGCTCGTTCGTATTTGATCAAATATGAATGAGCCAGCACTTTGCTACGCCAAAAAGAGCCAGCCTCATCATGGCTGGCTCCTATATGCTTTGACAAACTTCCTGGAAAATATGAATTCTACAGTTCAATATGTTCTTTGTAATTACCAAAAGAAATATCAAGATCTATCTTACCTACGCCTATGCGCCTTACGTATATGACAATTCTGCCTTGATATGTCTTCCTGACTGGTGATCTCATGTCGGTATTATCTGCAAGATCACCGCCATCGAGGCCTAGTACCTGTGCATTATCAGATACTGATGCACTTATCTCTTCATCCTGGCATACTACGTCTCTTCCACCTGCGTCTTTTAGTGTTACAAGGACCTGATAGATATAGCCTTTCTTGGAAGATGCCTCTTCGAAGCTATCTCCTGTGATGATGTCTCCTCTATCATATACAGATACTTCAGCATGGTCTGCCAGAGACGATGTATAGATAATATCTGATATATAGCTCAAATTAGAAGTTGAAGCTAATTCTTTATTGCTCTGCATTTCTCGATCATCTTCAAGCTCTGCTCTTACCTCTATCTTGCCGGGCTCGAACTCTGTTTCGAATCTGCATGATCCGTCATCCGACCTTTTAGAAGTACTTCCTACAAGTCTGTCATTTATATATAATCTGACACTTTTGATATGTGCACTGCTTTTACATTTTTTAAAGCTACTATTGGAATTGGCATTTGCATTAGTATCGGCACAATTACTGCCTTTATCTTCATTGCCATATTCCGCAATATCTTTTTCCGGAATAGGCACGTAACATTTTACTACGACCTTCTCTCCCTTATCATAATTCCATGAACGTATTCTGCTTATCCACTCTCTTTTTTCCTCATCAGGTCTTAATGTGAAGATCCTGATAAATGGATCTGACGTCCACAGGCTCATTCTCTTATAATATTCCGGCTTAGGTAGTCCTGCTGTATTTATAAGGCCGGAATATGCACCGTGTATCGGCCAGCCGTGAGCTTCTCCCAGATAATCGATCCCTGTCCACAGGAACTGTCCGCAGATATAGTCATTACGTACTACAGCTTCCCACTGCCCTATTCCATGCCCGTTCTCGCTTCCAAGGAAGACCTTATCAGGGAACTTTCTATGAGACTCTTCATACAGATGCTCTTTATAATTGTAACCTACAACATCAAGGCTATCGACAAATCCAAGCTTTGCAGACAGCTCAGGGAAAGCTGCAGCTACTGTGGCAGGTCTTGTCTTGTCAGTATTTCTGACTATATCAGTAAGAGTCTTAGCGATCACAGATAATCTGGTCATGTCAGGCTTGTCAGGGTTATAGACCATCTCTCTGGCAGGCTTACCGTTATCATTATTGCCTGTGAATTCCTTGAACATGGGATTCACATAAGGGTCGTTTGGATAATCGATCTCATTGCCTATGCTCCAGAGGATCACGCTAGGGTGCCTTCTGCCTCGCTCTATCATGTTCACAAGGTCTCTTTCATACCATTCATTAAAGTCTTCGGCATATCCCTGATGACGAGGTGGATACACATTGTGACCATGAGACCACTTATTCTTGGCATTCTCCCACTCATCAAAGGCTTCGTCCATGACATAGAATCCCATGACATCGCACAGGTCATACAATTCCGGCATATGAGGATTGTGCGAACATCTTATGGCATTGCACCCGGCTTTTTTAAGAAGCTCAAGACGCCTTTGCCATATCTCCTTTTTCATGGCGCTGCCAAGAGTTCCTCCATCATCGTGGACACATACTCCCCGGAGCTTATCCGATATGCCATTACATGCAAATCCTTTGTCAGGATCCATGGATATAACCCTTATTCCGGTTTTCTGCTCATCAACAAAATAAAAGCCCCCGCCATCTACGCTATAGTATGTTGATAATTTGTATATATTAGGTATATCAGATGACCATAGATGCGGCTTATCTACAATCCCGTCTATTTTAAGTACAGACTCATCATGTGCCGCTGCATCTATCTCTCCGAACAGTTCTATCAGAGCTTCTTCCGATGCATTTTCATACGCTTCTTTGGGTGTATCATATTCAAGAACGCACCTTACTCTGACTTTCTTATCTTCATTGGTTTTATTTTCGATTACATTATTGATTCTGATCCTTGCAGATATCTTGCCTGCATCTTCTATAAGAGAACGGGTATCAAGCCACACTCCGTATTGTGATGGCGCAACTTTTTCACTTATTGACAGGGTGACTTTTTTGACAATACCGGATCCAGTGAACCACCTGGAATCTGCTATATCTTCGTGGCGTACTCTTACCGCGATCACATTGTCTTGTTCGCCATATCTTACATATTCACTTATATCTATGGAAAAAGATGCATAGCCGCTAGGACGTCCGCCGATATGATAAGAATTGATCCAGACACTACTATTCTTATAGACGGAATCGAATGTAATTGATATATTCTTGCCTTCATACTCGGAAGGGATCTTGAAATGACACCTGTACCAACCTGTTCCGCCTCTAAGGTAGCCGGTACCGCTTGAATAGTTTTTAGAAAAAGGAGCTTCTACCGACCAGTCATGAGGGATCATCACATCATCCCATGTGCTGTCATCAAAGCCCTTGAACCAGGCCTCCTCTTCATCTCCATAGTAGAACTTCCAATTGTCTGTAAGAGTTGCTCTTACGGTATCCATATGTTCCTCCCAGGTGGCCTTACTAGTGTACTGCCTCAAAGATTTACAATTATGCCGAGCTATCAGCGTCTTATATTACTTGATTTTCTGACTATAAGCCCTGATGGCTTTACAAGTATCTGTCTCTTTGCCTCAAGACCATCTGCAACATCTATTGCTGTACGAACAAGTGTTTTACCATATTTTTCATAATCGTAAGCCACAGAAGTCAGCGAAGGCTCTACTACTTCGCACAGGTCTGTATTATCATAACTGACAACTGATATGTCTTCAGGTATCCTGATGCCGTGTTTCCTAAGGCTCTTTATAACTCCGGCTGCGGTGCTGTCGTTGATGCAGATGAGCGCTTCAGGAAGCGCAGCGCCTTCTTTTTTGAACTTCTCAATTAGTTCATTCATAGATGCAGTGCCCTCATCTATTCCGTATCCGCCAAAATTGTCGGTATAGAGACTTCCTCTTTCAAGTCCGAGCTCTGCTGCCAGCTTTTTGAACTCATTGTATTTAATATATGTTGACTCTACGTTAAGTCGTCCGCCTACAAGCGCGATCCTTCTGTTGCCATTTGATACCAGATGCTGCACCAGCATATCCATGGCTGCTGCCGCATCGATCCTGACCTGATAACAGTCTGTATTGTCGAGTTTACCAGTTACCACGAGAGGCTTTGATCCCAGAAGTCTCTTTACTTCTTTGGCAAAAGACGGATCGGTAGTAAGGCTGTCTACAGCACCTCCCATATGGATTATGGCATCAGCCTGCCACTGAACAAGCTTCTCAAGCTGTCTTATCTCCATATCTACTCGTCCAAAGGAGTTCATGAGCATTACACTGTAGCCTTCCTTGTTGGCAGCATTCTCGCAGGCAACGTACATGTCGGCATAGTAAGTATTTCTTACATCTGCGACGATTATTCCTATAATGCGGCTCTTGGTATCAGACAGGCCTCTGGCAACAGCACTGGGCTTAAAGTTGTACTTTTTTATCAGCTCTAAGACTTTTTCCTTTTTCTCCTGCTTGACATTGGCATTGCCTGTAAGGACGCGGGAAACTGTGGCAGGAGATACTCCGGCTTCTTTGGCGATCTCATATATAGTTATCTTCTTGTCTGTTGGCATATTAGTTTCCTCTCTAAATCCCCCGTGCATGTCGGTCACGGGTTCACCTGTTCGCAGGGGCCAAGTGATGGATGATCCATGAGTTCCAGTTCTATTTGAGCTTTTCCTTCAGTTTCAAATACCACTATCTCGTTTTTTCCCTTCCTGATAAGAGGCCCCGGCAGATACAGAGCCTTCTGAGGTCCCACTTCCCAGAACCTTCCAAGGTTGAAACCATTGATGAACACGCATCCCTTGCCAAAGCCTTCCATATTTATGAAGGTATCGCAGCATTCATCTGCTTCAAATGTATATCTGTAAAAAGAGGGGCCTGTTCCTTTTATTTCAGAAGCACTAATATCTCCAAAGATAAGTTTGTCGATGTTATCAAGAGGCAGTGTATAGATATCGTAACCGTAATGCTGACGAGTGTTTATGAGTACAGGGCCGTCGATTCCTTTGCGCTGTTTCTGCATATATGGTCCGAAATTGACTCTTCCCATATTCTCTACGAGTATGTCAAGATCCTTGTCAAGAGTCTCTACATGCGGCTCTATCTTCTTTGCTTCAAGGAGCTCTCTGTCATACATGGTCGCAATATTCTCATGATCGACATACACTTTTGCTCTGTCATTGGCATCCATAAGTCTTATCTCGCCCATCTTCGGGATCTCGTCAAGATGGGTATGATAGAGGATAAAGCCGTAGCTTTGGCCTAATTTTTCCATGGAAACAGGATATACACTCTCATACCTGTCTGCGATATTATCAAGGCTGTCCCAAAGAGATACGTATCCGTCTGCTTTGATCTTGCCATAAGCTTTTCTTTTTACAGGCTTTGGAACTTCTACCTCGGGAAGTCCATACCTTTTTGATATTTCTTTTTGAAAAGCTATATACTTATCGGTTATCTGTCCGTCCTCTGTAAGGACTGCGTCGTAGTCATAGCTTGTAACGTCCGGAGTCAGCTTGTCATAATAGTTGGATCCGTTCATGAATCCAAAATTAGTACCGCCCTGGAACATGTAGATATTTACATTACCATTATCAAGCATATATGCAAAGTCTTCGACATTCTGCTCTACGCTTGTTGTATGATGGAAGCCTGATCCCCAGTCATCGAACCATCCGAGCCAGAATTCCATGCATGACAATGGGCCATCTACATATTTTTTCATAAAATCAAAACGCTCTTTGGCATGGGAGCCAAAATTGCCGGTCTGGAGTACTCCAGGGATCTTGCCGCCTCTAAATGCATCATCATAGGGACCATCTGATGTAAAAAGAGGCACTTCTATACCATAACTTCGAATCAGCTCATAGAGCCACTTCATGTATTCATGATCATCGCCATAGTATCCGTACTCGTTCTCAATCTGCATCATGATCACAGGTCCGCCGTTATCATATGTGTACTTCTTGATGTAAGGCATGAGTGTGTCATAATATCTTTTGACATGATCAAGGTATGGTTTGTATGTGCAACGAAGCTTCATGCCATCTTCTTTTAAAAGCCATGCAGGGAAACCTCCAAACTCCCATTCGGCGCAGATGTAGGGCGATGGGCGCAGGATGACATATAGCCCTATGCTCTTTGCAAGTTCTATGAACTTACCAAGATCCAGCATCCCGTCAAAGACAAATTCGCCTTCCTTTGGTTCATGCATGTTCCACGGAATATAAGTTTCTACTGTATTACATCCCATTGCGCGCAGCTTAAGCAGCCTGTCTTCCCAATACTGGGGCACTACTCTGAAATAGTGTATTGCGCCTGATATAAGATGGAATTCTTCTCCGTCTAGATAAAATCTGTCTTTGATCTCTATTCCGTTCATGTTTGTATGACCTCTTTTATAAAATATGATATCTGCTTATCTTAAATCTCAATATGCTTTTCAAATATCTTTTACTAAGATATATGATTTCCATTTTTGACTAAAAATATAAAAGCATGTCTTCATTGATAATTTCTTTAATATTTTTAATATTTTTTATTTCTTTAATATCATAAGAATCTTTTTTATCTAAAAAGTAATAATGGCTTCAAAGCCGCATATTAAAGAAAAGCCATCACATGCTCTTATATTTTTGTTCAAAATCAGGGACGTACCCGAAGATACGTCCCCAAGGATTTTAAGAAATTCTATTCATTTGGTATATGTACGACTGAAATGTCTGTACTACTTATATAGACCATCTGAATATTTGTAAAGTTGATCTTACGTATAACTGATCACTTACAACGCTTATTATTTGTAAAGCGCGTCGATCTGTTTCTGGAGCTCTGCAGTAACATCATCGATACCTGCATCTTTGAGCTTCTGCTGGTACTCAGCTACGATTTCTTCAGCTGTTCCTGAATACTTACCAAATGCGATCTGCTTCATGTAGTTAGTGTGGATCTCGTTGATCTGGTCAATCTGAGTTGAGATTTCATCTACGTTTGGAATGAACTGACCATAAGGATACTCGATCTTGATTCCGTCATACTCTTTGTAAAGAGCATCGATAGCGTCCCAGTTCATTGTTGCATCTCTGATCTCAAGATCATCGTTTCTGCCCCACCAGTAGTTAGTTACGATAGCATCAGCATCTGCTACTGTCTCTCTAAGACCATCTGATGTTACGTTGTACTGAACGCCTTCGATACCATAGTTGAAGAGCTTGTAGCAATCTGGATCATTTCTGATGAGGTCATAAACCATGAGTGCTCTTTCAGGGTTCTTGGAAGCAGCTGATACAGCCATAGCACCGTGTGTGATTGAAAGTGCTGTTACGTTCTTTGTCTCTTCACCAAAGTAGAAGAATCCAACTTCTGCATCTTCGTCATCAGCAAAGATTGTGTTGTTTGTGTGTCCAGGTGAGCAAAGGTCTGTCCATGTCTGTGTGTGGTGCTGCTCAGCAGCTGTCTTACCTACACGGAAGTCTTCTCTGTTATCAGATGATGTGTTGTTAAGAACGTCTGTCTTCCAAACACCGATCTCATCCCATTCCTTCATGAGCTTAGCAAACTCAACGAGTGAATCTGTATCTGTTACATATGGGCTGTATACTGTGTAAAGGTCATCCTTTGTGCCGCCCCACATAGCGCCTGAGTTGATACCATCGATTGAAACATAGTTAGAATGTGATGAAATCCATCCACCAACCATTGTAGCGTACTGTGTACCGTCAGAATCCCAAGGCTGTACATCAGGATAAGCTTCTTTTACATACTTGAAATATGTTGTCATGTCTTCCCAGCTCTTAACGCCGTCTGCAAGTCCAGCTTCCTTAGCCCAGTCAAGACGATATGAGAATCCGTGGTTAGTCCACTGTGCATAGTTGTCTTCAGGGATGAGGTAGATGTTGCCATCATATTTGCAGTACTCCCAGTTCTCAGCAGGAACTGATGCGTATGTCTGAGGTGCATATGTCTTGAGCATGTCCTCGTCGAGTTCAAGGAAAGCACCGTTCTTAGCGTTTGGCCATGCATCAAGCCAGTCAGTAGCTGTACCTACAAGGTCAACTGTTCCGTCCATCTGAGCAAGTGTCAGGTTGTAAACTGAAAGGTAATCTGTCCAGTCGATGTAGTAGATCTGAAGCTCTGCATTAACCTTCTCTGTAAGGATCTTATTAAGCTCTGCAAGCATATCGTCTGTAGCGCTGTTCTCTGGCTTACCACCTGTTGTCATGTAGGTGATAACTACGTGCTCTGATGTATCAACAGCTTCTGCACTACCAGATCCGCTTGTATCCCCTGAGCCATTTCCACCATTACCGCAAGCTGCAAGTCCTGCTACCATAGTGAGTGAAAGAAGTGAAGCAAGCAATTTCTTTTTCATTAAATATCCTCCTATAGAATATATATTTGTTACTGCGTTATTGCAGTTAACTTTCCCCTAAAAATATTATTTTAGTATTGCTATATCTCGCGGAGTTAAATAGCTTTAGCTATTTAACTCTTAGTGAAAAGCTTTAGCTTTTCACCTTAGCCCTTAACCGCACCAACTGTGATACCGCCGATGAAGTATCTCTGTACGAAAGGATACAGAAGTACGATAGGTCCTGTAGCTACAACTGCTGTTGCCATCTTAAGTGAGTTGGTAGGAAGGTCTGTTACAGTTACGAACTGAGCTGCAACTGAGTTCTTCAGTGAGTTAGCCTCATTTACTACCTTGTAGAGCATGTACTGAAGTGGATATGCATCTACCTTTGAACTTAAAAACAGTGATGACTGATACCACTCATTCCAGTAACCAAGTGCAAGGAAAAGACCTATAGTTGCAAGTGCAGGCTTGAGCATCGGAAGGATAAGAGACGTAAATATCTTCATATCTCCTGCTCCATCGATCTTACCTGACTCTGTTATTTCAAAAGGTATAGACTTAACAAAGTTCTTCATCAGGATGATGAGCCATGGTGACATAAGAAGCGGAAGGAGTACTGCGAAGTAGCTGTCCTTAAGGTGATATGTCTGTGTCATAAGAAGGTAATATGGCGCAAGTCCTGCCTGGAAAAGACTTGTGAAGTAGATGAAGAATGAGATTACATTTCTAAGTACAAAGTCTTTTCTCTGAAGTGCGTAACCTGTCATTGAGATAACGAGAAGTCCTACGCCTGTTCCAATACCTGTCATTAATATTGTAAGAAGGTATGATTTCCAGATCGCGCCTCCTTTAAGTACCATGTCGTAAGCTTCTGTGGTGAAGTCTCTTGGGAAGAGCTGAACTCCGGCTGATCTTATTACAGCTTCTGATGTAAATGATGTTCCGATGATAAGAAGGAAAGGGAATATGCAGGCAAGTGCATACAGTGTTACGAACACATATCCAATTCCTCGTATAACGTAATCCGATGTTCCAAGCTTAACTCTGGCGCTTGAATCATATGTATCATAATCGATTTTTTTATCTTTCTTAGCCATTTATATCCTCCGTACCGTGTGCGGTAACTGTTATTGAAAAAGTGGTAAATTGTCTGTTTGTTTTCTTTTATCAATCAGAACAGTGAGTAGTCCGGATCGATCTTCTTAACTACGAAGTTAACGAACATAACCATGAAGAATCCTATAAGTGACTGATAAAGTCCTACTGCTGATGCTGTTGAGAAGTTGAAGTCAGTCATTGTAGCACGATATACATATGTTTCAATGATATCGGTTGTAGGATACAGGAGTGAGTTGGTTCCGATTATGTTGTAGAACAGACCGAAGTTACCTTTTACAATACCGCCGATAGCGAACAGGAGGAGTATTACTACTGTCTGGCGAAGTCCGGGAAGAATGATATATCTGATCTTCTGCCATGCGTTGGCTCCGTCTACTCTTGCTGCCTCGATTATCTCTGCATCTATTCCCATGATGGAGGCAAAATATACTACTGAGTTATAACCGGTTGACTGCCACAGGTGGATCACAACCAAAAGGACAGGCCATACAGTCGGATCTGAGTATGGGCTGAAGAGCTTCTCTTCAGGAGTTCCTAAAGCCTTGAGAATACTGTTAACAAAACCTGTGTCATAGTTCAGAAGGTTGTATACCAAAAGTCCGATGAGAACCTGTGAGATGAAATATGGCAGGAACATCATTGTCTGTGAGACTTTTTTGAACCATTTATTCTGGATTTCGTTTAGAAGTACAGCTACGAATACTGCGAAGAAGTTACCAAGTAAAATAAATGCAATATTGTATAGAATGGTGTTTCTGGTCAGCATTCCGAGTTTACCTGATGTAGCGAGGAACTCAAAATTCTTAAGACCTATGAAGTTACTTCCGAATATACCTTTACGATAGTTGTATTTGACGAATGCAACATAGATACCGGGCATTGGCGCATAACTGAATGCGATGAAGAATATAATAGCCGGAATGCACATAAAAACCAGCGTACGATTTCTCCAAAGCTTCTGACCAAATGTCAGAGATGATTTACGAGTTATGATTTTCTCGCCCGTTTCATTTTTCTTTCCCATACTTTCCTCTCCCACTATTGATACAAGTAAATATTGTTTTTTGAAATCGGTTTCGCAATCAAGAAATAAAAAAGGAAGTTTCTGATCTAAAACACATAAATTGTATGTACTGATAGCTGACTTCCGTTAATTTTACTGTATTTCTTGTCCTTGATCACATCAGACTTATTATTCTTTTGTGATATTTGACATATATTTTACTTTGAAACCCATTTCATAATGTCATATTACCTAATACTCGCAATATTGTCAATAGTATTTTCGAAATATATACTAATAAAATACAAGGGTAAAAAGAGGATATCTTCCAAGCATCTCTAAAAATCCTGCATTACAGGCTTCTTTACCGCTTTCTATTGGTCATGAATTAATGATATTTTTTCGACATATAGCCATATAAAAACTCCCAAAAGAAACCATTTCTAGCATCTTTTGGGAGATCTTTCCAGTGATACCAATTTAAGCCATTAGCCACACGCTTTGCTCGTGACATTAAGTTAAGTTATAGTAATCGACTTATCTTAAGCGCATCTTGTAGTTTTTCTCTACTTCACGCTGCTGGTCGCGCTTAGCATCAGACTCTCTCTTATCATAGAGCTTCTTGCCTCGACCAAGGCCTATCTCTACTTTGACGCGGCCTTTCTTAAAATATACCTGAAGAGGAACTATAGTATATCCCTTGATCTTGACCTGCTGTTCCAGCTTCATGATCTCGTTCTTGTGAAGAAGAAGCCTTCTAACACGAAGCGGATCTTTATTGAATATATTACCTTTCTCATAAGGACTTACATTCATTCCGCACAGATCAGCCTGTCCGTCCTTGATCACTACGAAGGACTCTCCAAGACTGCATCTGCCCATACGTATAGACTTAACTTCTGTTCCTACAAGTTCTATTCCTGCTTCATATTTGTCTTCAATAAAATACTCGTGGTACGCTTTCTTGTTATTACATACCAGCTTTATCTTCTCTTCTGCCATTTTATGTCTCCAATCTCGGGTTATTGTACAAATAATACTATAAGGTAGGTGTCTATTCCTACAGTTTTTTTCTGCATACCTGCAGTTTTTCAGCGCTTTTTTAGCTTTTTTATTAGAGCCTTTATTCAGAGCTTTTTATGACTATTATGACATATTTTTGTCAGCGCTTTTTCTTCTGGCTGCTGCGGGCCGCTTTAGATGTGGCAGATTTTTTATACTTATGTACCTTGTACTTTTTATGTCCTTTTTCCTTAGGACCATTTTCTTTGAATCTTCTGCCTTCATCTCTGGAGCTTACATCTTTAGAGCCCTTGCCTTTTGAACTCTTTCTTTTTGAGTCCTTGTCCATAGACTCTTGCTCTTGTTCATAACTGACTTTTCCGGTTCTTACACTCCTACCTTTTAAGCTTCTATTTCCGCTTCTTAGCTTCTTTTCTCTAGGTCTTCCTGTCCTACCGTCAGGCTCAAGTCCTTCTATCAGGCGCTTTTTGCGGAGATGTTCGCGAAGTTCGAGTGATGTCATAAGGTTATCATCTTCATCAGCTTTGGACTCTATATCTTCAAAATTCATATCTTCTAGATCCATATCACCAGGATCTATATCATCAAGATCTATATCATCAAGATCTATATCTCTAAGGTCCGGATGCCTATTGCTTCTATAGTGGTCCTTAACTTCTTCGAATTCATCACTTATATCATCAATATTTCTTTTCTTTTTTCTCTTTGCGCTTTCTCTGCCTGAGCTATCCAAGGATATTCCATCTGAAGCGTTTTTCGAATCCTGCAAATTTTTCAAAGCTTCCTGTTCACTTTTCCTTGCTGCCTCTTCTTCCATGAGTTTAAGGACATAATGCTTCTTGGCAGGCTTTAGTTCTATATCATCAGGATCTGTATCTTCATCCACTATCCTGAAGTCAACAGTCTTTTCAAGTCTGTCAGCGCCTACTACCTTGATCTTAACTTTCTGGCCGAGTCTGTACTCTTTGCCAAAATCCATTCCTGTAAGAGTGAAGTTCTGCTCATCGAATACGTAGTAATCATCTGTAAGCTCGGCAAGTCGTATCATTCCTTCGCAGGTATTATCAAGCTCTACGAACATGCCCCATGCAGTTACGCCGGATACTACGCCTTCGTATACTTCGCCGATATGCTGCTCCATATACTGGGCTTTCTTGAGCTTATCAGTATCGCGCTCAGCATCATCTGCGCGTCTTTCAGTATCAGAGCAGTGCTTGGCAACATCCGGAAGTATTTCTGCATAATGCGCAAGCTTCTTTTCATCAAGTCTGCCTCTTATGGAGTCCTTGATGATCCTATGGATCTGAAGATCAGGATAACGTCTGATAGGTGATGTGAAGTGGCAATAATACTGAAGTGCCAGTCCAAAATGGCCGACACATTCCGTTGTATACTTAGCCTGCATCATACTTCGAAGCGCTACTCTGCTGATTATGGATTCTTCTCTGCTTCCCTCTATCTTGGTCAGGAGCTTCTGTATCTCCATAGGTCTTATCTCATCCTGGCGGATGTTGAGATGATAGCCAAAGCCTCTGATAAAGTTTGTAAGTGTATCTATCTTGGCTTCTGACGGCTGTTCATGCGTTCTGTATACAAATGGTACAGACATCCAGTAGAAATGCTGGGCTACAGTTTCATTAGCTGCAAGCATGAAGTCTTCAATCAGCTCGTTGGCAGGTCCTCTTTCTTCTTTCTCGATACTTACAGGATTACCTTCGCTATCAAGCTTTATTTTAGCTTCTACAGAATCAAATTCTATAGAGCCTCGATCGGATCTGCGCTTTTTGAGGATCTTGGCAAGCTCATACATCTGCTCGAACATAGGAACCAGAGCTGCATACTTCTCTTTTTCCTCTTCATCATTACAGGCTATGATCTTGCCAACACTTGTATAGGTCATCCTCTCATCAACGTTGATAACTGACTCTACGATCTCATGATCTACAATCTCGCCTTTACTGTTGATCTTCATAAGACAGCTCATTGCAAGCCTGTCTTCTCCGTGATTAAGAGAGCATATACCATTTGAAAGCTTATGCGGAAGCATGGGTATTACACGGTCTACAAGATATACACTGGTACCGCGCTTAAGAGCTTCTCTGTCAAGTGCTGAACCTTCCTGAACATAATTGGCAACATCTGCGATATGAACTCCAAGGTGATAGAAGCCTTCCTCATCAACGGATACGCTTACAGCATCGTCAAGGTCCTTGCTCTCTTCACCGTCTATCGTCACCATCTGCACATCTCGAAGATCTCTTCTTCCAAGCATATCCGCTTCACTAACTTCATCAGCTGTACGCATAGCCTGATTCATTACTCTTTCAGGGAACTCGCTTGGGATCTCATATCCTTTGACTATAGCCAGGATATCAACTCCGGGATCATTGATATTACCTATGATCTCTCTGACTTTGCCTTCAGGATTCTTGCCGGATACACTATCACCATAATCAGTGATCTCTACTACGACTTTATCTCCTGATACCGCGCCCTTACTGCGTTCCTTGGGTACGAAGATATCATTGGGTATCTTATTATTATCTGCTCTGACAAAACCAAATGTCTTAGAGCTTTCATAAGTTCCGACAACTTCAGTCATACCGCGCATCACAATTCTAATGATACGACCCTCTTCTCGTCTTCCTGCCTGAGATGGCTTGAGCTCTACAGCGACTGTATCTCCAAGAAATGCATTGCCTGTATCACCTTCAGGGATATATATGTCCTCTTCCCTTCCCTCAACAGTAACAAAACCAAATCCTCTGCTGTTACTGGTGAATACACCAATAATTCCGGCATCAGACTTAAGGTACCTTCCTCTGCTATTTCTTATTATCTGGCCTTCCTTGATCAGATCCTCAAGAATCTGCGCAAGTTCATTTCTGTCTTCCTTCTCAACCTGCAGGAAGACTGCCAGCTCTTTCTCCTTCATTGGAGAATATCTGTCATCATGAATAAACGCATTTACCATAGCCTTACGATCCTGCGCGATCATGAATGTTTCCTGTTCATTTTTCTTTTTTCTCTTTGCCATATATCCTTTTCCTTATGTCTTTACTGCCTTGCATCATAAGCAGAAAGATTCTCAACAAATACTACATCTAAGGAGATCACACTTCTTTATGGATTACTTCTTTATGGATTACTTCTTTATGGGTTACTTCTTTATAGGATTACTTCTTTATATGATCACTTCTCTATGCACTACTTTTAACCAAGCGTATAAATGCACTACCATTTATACACTTATCCTCTTACAACATTATATCCTTTTATCTTGTAAAAAGAAAAAAGCGACACCCTATAAATAGAGTGCCGCGTAATATCTCAACTAAATCAGTCTACGATTCCTGTATTAAGAAATACAGAAAGTGCGAAGAAAAGAACTGTAAGAACGATTGTAGCTGTTCTAAGTCTTCCTTCTGTAGAACGTCCCTTATTCTTAGCCCAATATGTATCAGAGCTGGACTGACCTGTAAGAGCTCCAAGACTCTGTGTCTTACCCTGCTGGGAAATGATGATTCCAACAAGAGCTACACAAACACCCAAATATATAATATTTACAAGAAGTTTAACTGCAAATGCCATTGTAAAATGACCTCCCGAATTATTCTGTTTAGCAATTCAAACTGTATCTGTCATATCGAACAGACCTTGATTAGAATAACATAACTACAAACTTTTTTCAACTATAACTTTCGCACGATCAAGGCTCCCGGCTTATCTTCCAGAATCATAATCCCATAGTCTTTTCAAGCTGCTTGACTACATTCTTTAGACAGCCGTCTTCAAATGGATTGTTAAGTCCTACGCGAGTGATCATGCTGTCAAAGAAGTCTGAAGCAGAAAGCTTGCAAAGCTCTAAGTAGCTATTCCATGCTGCCTTATAATCTTTGTCCATCCATACTTTGTACTGAAGAGCATCTGTTCCGGCGATGCAATAATCAATGTAGTACAGAGGGCAATCATAGATATGATGCTTGTTCTGCCAGAAAGCACCGCCTTCATAATAATCATTGCCGCTATAATCAAGGTGAGGCTTGTACTGACGCTCAAGATCACGCCATACTCCGTTTCTATCCTTTGGAGAAAGTCCCGGATTCTCATATGCTATATGCTGGAACTCATCTACCATAGTGCCATAAGGGATGAAGATACAGGAGTCTTCAAAGTGCATATCTGAATAGTCTTTAGCACGGTCTCCGAAGAAGAGCTTCATCCATGGATCTGTAAAGAACTCCATAGCCATGGAGTGAGTCTCTGCTGTCTCCATAGTGATGTCCTGATGCTCTCTTATAAGCTCATTCCTTACTACAAATCCCTGGAATGCATGTCCGCACTCATGTGTGATCACATCAGCATCAGATGATGATCCATTGAAGTTAGCGAAGATAAATGGAGACTTATAATCAGGAAGATATGTCATGTATCCGCCTGTCTTCTTAGTCTTTCTTCCAAGTACGTCAAAAAGTTCATTATCACACATGAAGTTCATGAACTCAGCTGTTTCAGGTGAGAGTTCATTGTACATCTTGCGGCCTGCCTCAAGGATCTGCTCGGGTGTTCCTATTGGTGCAGGATTACCATTAGCAAAATATACTCCTTCATCTTCAAAATGAAGCTTGGAAAGTCCAAGTCTCTTTCTTCTTACTTCGTGAAGCTTTTCTGCAAAAGGAACGAAGTCCTTCTTAACCTGCTCTCTGAAAGCCTTAAGATCAGCAGGGCCATAGTTATTGCGCTGCATACGTGCATAGCCAAGAGGAAGGTAGTTCTTGTGTCCCATCTCCTCTCCCTGCTTGGTTCTGTTCTTTACAAGCTTATCATACAGATCATCAAGTGCTTCGGCATTATCTTCATAGAATGCAGAATATTTCTTCCATGCTTCTTTCCTTACTTCAGGATCAGGACTGTTAAGATAAGGATTCATAAGTGAGAGGTTAAGTGTCTCGCCATTCCAATCAATCTTAGCAGTAGCAAGGAGCTTGTTATATTCATCCTGAAGCTTGTTTTCTTCCTGCATAAGAGGAAGGATCTTCTCTGCTACAGAATTCTCTGCAAGCTCCATATTCTTGAATGCAACCTTGCCGATCTTCTCTTCAAGATAAGGTCTGAACTTAGAATGAAGGAGCTTCTTTTTGTACTCAACATCTATATTGGCAATTATAGGATTAACTTCATTGAAGAAGTCACTCTCTTTTTCATAGAACTCGTCTGTCATATCGACATCATGTCTGATCTCAGCTATAACTGACTGTGTCATGATACGGTCGCTAAGCTCATAATATTGCTGATGGATCTCCCACTGCTCTTCGCCGCTAGTTGCTTCTTCCATCTTCTTTGTAAGCTCGGCATATTCTTTTTTGACCTTATCAATATCAGGTCTTGTATACTGCATTTCACTAAATTTCATAATTTTCTCCCTCCAGCCTCCATTTTCAAGTATTCTGACTTATTTATTTTTTCAATCCTGGTTCATGATATCGCCGTTTCCATAAATCACGCCATTTTCTATACGAATATTATAAATTCCGGCATCTGCAAGCTTATCTATAAGATCTCCATCAAGAGTCTCATTGCTGTCCGCATTTAAGAATATATCATATGCAGACAATACCATATCCGCACAAGTGGAAGTATATGCATCGCTATACAGATACAAGCTACATGACCCTGTATCAGAAGTTCCATCTGCCTTTATATAGTAAGACACTTCATTTCCGTCCTGATACATATAAAAGTTGCCGACGTCCTCTTTAGTAGCCAGGAAATTCTTAAGCCATACTATGTTCCTTGGCCCCTTATAAGAGTACTCTCCTACAGATACGATGTTATCACCATCTTCATCATATATACTAAGAGTAAAGTCTGTATCCTCAGACAGGTTAACTGTAAATCCATCGTCAGACGATAGATAGCCGTTAGTAAGGCCTGCTTCTTTGAGTTTGCCGGCTGTAAGATCTGCTACAAAAGCATTCTTGAGCCATCCAAGATCAAGAAGCTGTGTGACTTCATTGTCCTTACAAAAAGCTTTGTATTCATCTGATATATGAAGTATGATCTTGTTATCTCCAAGAAGCTCTATGTCGATACTCTCCTGGTCAGCTGCATACTCTGCAACTTTATTTACATAAGCCATGATCTCAGGATCCTTGGATGGATCATAGGCTTTGGCTTCAAGATCTGACGTACTGTTAAATATCGCAGTATAGTACGTAAGAGCAGGTCCTAGATAAATTGCTCTGTTATCATACTTTTTAAGCGTTTCTAAAACGTAGTACAGGTCTTCATCGACAACGATCTCAGTCTCAGGATTACAACTTATATAATACAGATTATTGACATCTTTATATATATTGCCGGGATCAAACAGTCTGAAATAGTTGACCATAGCCTGAGAATATACAGGCGTAAGCGCCTTCTTCTCAGCAGCCGGCGATACACCGCTTTGCCCCAGATTATATTCGAGAGTAAAGTCATCCCCAAGATTAACATCGCTTGTAGAATCTACTTTAATCTCCGTCCATCCCGAATCAGAATTATTAAGTAGCCATACTGCATAACTAAACGAAGCTATTGCAATACCTACGAATATTAAAGTAAGAATTGCTCTCCTTAATATATGATCATGATCTACTTCAGCTGTTTCTACTCTATTCGGTTTAGGTTTGTCATTAGCATATCTATTCATAATTAACCTGACTTGTAGTCACCTATTCTGTAATTGTCATACGCTTTTTTCTCGTACAACTTTCCAAGAAAAGAGATTACTTAAAACATAAATACTTATAGTAAATGACATAAGAAAATGCACTTTTCCAGTCATCAAATGCCCTATATGCCAGCATTAGATAACTGTCATAAGGCGTCTTCCAAAATCATTTACTATTGTAAAAATATAGGTATCAAAAGTTCCCCTTTGATACCTATATCATAATATTTAAGGATTCTTAAATTTCCATAAAACTCTCATGATCCCTGCAATGCTTTATTTAAGCGCATACAGAAGTGCCAGCAGGAACAATACTATCAATGCTCCGATAAAGATGAATCCTGCAACTGTGCCTGACTTAACTTTTCTGTAATTACGTGCATAATGTTTCTTCTTGAATATAAACATCAGTATAAGGCCAAGTACAGGAAGGAAGAAGCTAAGAACAGAAAGCCAGAGAGCACCTGTATCATGAATAGGTGTATTCTTAAGAATATCCTCGTCAATAGTTGCATCTCCAACTGTTGTCTTCTGATTTGCAAGCTCTTCGTCAGTCATGATAGTGATTGACTTAACAGGAACACCTGCCTCACGGATTTTCTTGTACTCTTCTATCTCTTTCTTGTTACCATATACGAAATGGTTATGTCCTATATCTACCATTGTAGGCTTATCAGTGCTGTAGTCATGCTGACTAGCATCATAAGTAAGGAGCTTCTTGCGCTTCTCAAGCTTAGGATCAGGAAGCGGAATAGCAGATATAAGTGATCTGGTGTATGGGTGAAGAGGGAAATTGAACAGCTCTTCGGAATCTGCAACTTCCACAATATGTCCCTTATAAATAACACCGATACGATCGGATATGAATCTTACGATTGAAAGGTCATGCGCGATGAAAAGGTATGTAACACCCTTTTCCTTCTTAAACTTGTTCATAAGATTCAGAACCTGAGCTCTGATAGAAACGTCAAGAGCAGAGATAGGCTCATCTGCTACTACAAGTTCGGGTTCCATGACCATAGCTCTTGCAAGACCTACACGCTGTCTCTGTCCACCGGAGAACTCATGAGGATAACGTGTAAGATGCTCAGGAAGAAGACCAACCTCGTTGATCATATTCTCAACCTTCTGAACTCTGTCTGCCTCATCCTTGAACAGATGGAAGTTATAAAGGCCCTCAGATACGATATAATCTACTGTTGCACGTTCATTAAGACATGCAGCAGGATCCTGGAATACCATCTGAACATTTCTGATAACTTCACGGTCAAGAGAACGCGGTATCTTACCGGAGATACGTACGCCCTTATAATCTATCTCACCTTTAGCAAGAGGGTTAACTCTGATTACAGCACGGCCGATTGTAGTCTTACCTGAACCTGACTCACCAACAAGTGAAAATGTCTCACCTTTATAAATATCGAAGGAAGCATCCTGTACAGCTTTAACTGCGTCTGCGCCTTTGCCGAATGTAATATCTATATCTTTTATGGACAGCAGGATTTCTTTACCTGTCTTCTCATCAATAGGTCCTTTTTCAGGAAAATGAGATGCTGTCTTGTTTTTTTCATATGTATTAGCCACTTTGTGTATCTCCATCTATTAGATATTGAATGCCTTGATCAGCGTCTCATGAATGTTACCTATTGCTTTGGGCTTTTCAACCTTAGGTGAACGAGGATCAAGAAGCCATGTCTTGGCATAATGAGTATCAGTTACTTTGAACATAGGCGGTTCCTTAAGAGAATCGATCTTCAAAGCATACTGGTTACGAGGTGCGAATGGATCGCCCTGTATATCATTATAAAGTGACGGAGGAGTTCCTGTGATAGAGAACAACTCTTCATTAGGCTTAGCCAGCTGTGGAAGTGATGAAAGTAGTGCCCATGTATACGGATGATGAGGATCATAGAATACCTCATCTACAGTACCATACTCTACAATCTGTCCTGCATAAAGAACAGCTACACGATCAGCGATATTAGCAACAACACCAAGGTCATGCGTGATGAATACTATTGTATAATGGAACTCCTTCTGCAGATCCTTAAGAAGCTGCAGTATCTGTGCCTGAATTGTAACATCAAGAGCAGTTGTAGGCTCATCACAGATAAGTATCTTGGGCTGGCAGGAAAGTGCGATAGCGATTACGATACGCTGTCTCATACCACCTGAATACTCGAACGGATAGTCATCAAAACGGCTCTCAGCATTCGGGATACCAACCTTCTTCATAAGTGTAAGAGCTCTGACACGAGCCTCAGCCTCTGAACACTTCTGGTGCTTCATGATGATTGACGATATCTGCTTACCGATAGTAATGATCGGGTTAAGAGATGTCATAGGATCCTGGAATACTGTAGCGATCTTATTACCTCTGATCTGTGCCCAGTCTTCTTTCTCCTTAACGTCAGCGATATTAAGGATAGCTACGCCGTGAAGTGTATCCTCTGTCTCATCAACATAACGTACATGGAAAGCAACTGTATCAAATACCTGATTGCGCTGATCTTCATTGTCAAGATCAACACCCATCTTCATAGCCTTCTTAAGAGCTTCGAAAAGGCCGCCCATAAGCTTATAAGCTCTATAGTAGCCATAACGTCCACCTGAGAGATACATCTCCTTGGCGAGGACTTCATTTCTCTTTTTCTGTTCCTGAGTAACAGGCTTAGAGATTTCCTCATGATACTGAGCCTTAAGCTTTGAAAGTTCTGTGCTGTAATATTCCTTAGCTTTAGTATCAGCTTCAAATTCAGCCTTATGCTTTCTGATAGCTTCTTCTTTCTTAAGCTTAAGTTCAGCAATCTGAGCATCATAATCCTTGATCTTCTGAGTAGCTTCCTTAATGAGATGCTTCTCAGTCTTAGGATTATATGTCTGACGCTTATTGAAGATCTCTGTACGCTCATACTTAAGAGTATCAAGCTTATTAGCTATCTTCTCGCGCTCTTCTTCGTTAAGGTCCATTCTTGCGGCCTTTTCTTTTTCAAGAGCTCTGATCTTCTTATAAGTCTCAGCTCCAAACTCAAGACCTGAACAATCATCAAGTTTAGCCTGATATTTCTTGATCATCTTGTGAGCAAATGCATTATAAGAAACCTTGGTATCAGCAAGCTCAAGGTCATTATAAATGATCTCACCCTTATCTATAAATCCATTACTATCAAGCATGCCTGCAAATGTCTTAGTAAATACAGACTTACCTGAACCGGACTCACCTACGATTGCGATTGATTCGCCTTCATATATATCTAATGAAATTCCTCTTATTGCAGTCAGTATACGGCCTCTAACATGGAACTTAACAACCAGGTCTTTGACTGACAATAATACTTTCTTATCTTCTGCCATTTTCTATCTATCCCCTTACATATGTGTTCTAGGATCTGAAGCATCACCAAGATTCTGTCCTACTACATAGAGCACAACTGTGATGATCGATACTACTATTACCGGGCTCCAGAATTCGAACTGCCATCCTGAAATAGCCATTGAGCTTTCATACTGGAATATGAGCTTACCAAGTGACATATCAGCCATACCCATTCCGATGTATGAAAGGAATACCTCGTAAGAGATATATGAAGGTATCTCAGCTGCAGCAAGTGTTACGATGATAGATGTCATGAAAGGCAGGATATTCCTGATAGCAATCTTAAAGATTGATGTTCCAAGACAACGTGATGCAAGATTGTACTCTCTGTCACGGATGATGATAACCTGCGTCCTGAAGAAGTAGGCTATAAAGAGCCATCCGGTTACTGTCATGGCAAAAACCATAGTTCCGAAACTTGATGACATTACAAGTACAAGTACTGATACTACCAAGGTAAGAGGCACATTACCAACAATGTTATAAACCTCTGTCATGATCAGATCAAACTTTTTAGAGAATCCCCAAATAGCACCGATGATAACACCAAGTGTCATATTGATGATCGCACATGAGAAGGCGAATGAAATAGAAATTCTTGCGCCGTTCCATACAGCATCGAAAGTAGATTCACCTGAACCACCACGACCAAGTATCTCATGAATAGAAAAACCATTCTTGGCAATAGCTGCTGATGGTGTAAGATGCTTCATTGTAGCATCTGTAATATTAGCAAACTTATCATATCCTGAGAATAAAGGATAGATATAAGCAAACAGTATAAGAATAAGTAATACTGCAAGCATTATGATATTGATCTTCTTTTTAAAGAATACACGAAACACTGATTTCCAATAAGAATATCTAGGTGCTGTGATCTTCTCTGCTTCTGATTTATCATGCGTATCAAAAGAGAACAGCTCTTCTTCAGACATGCCTGCCAAATCATCTGTTAATTCAAATTTATCAGACATAATTTCCTCATTTCCAAGCGGCAAGGCCGCATTATTTTGTAAGTTACTGCTACTTATTATCTAGCCTTATCTGAGAATGAGATTCTCGGATCGAACATAGCCATAAGGATATCTCCAAGTATTACTGATGTAATACCAAGTGCTGTATAGAACAAAGTAACACCGACAATTACGCCGTTATCATACTTGGCAATCGCTTCTACAAGAAGATTACCTGCACCGGGAACAACATATACCTTCTCAGTAATGATCGCACCAACAAGTGCAACAAGAATTGTTCCGGGAATTCCATGAATTATCGGAATAACTGCATTTTTGAAAATGTGTTTTCTGAATATCTCATTGTCTGTAAGACCACATGCCTTAGCAAACTTAACATAGTCTGAGTTCTGCTGATCGATCATGTATCTTCTAAGCCACTTCATAAGATCTGCAATACTCTTAATAGAAAGTGAGATGATAGGAAGTACGTACATGAGCTTACTTGTAGACTCCATGTCAAATGTTGTAGGAAGTCCTGCACTACCACCAATAGCCTTAACCATGAAGATATAAGCAAGCGAAGGAACTGCAATAGCAAATACTATATAAATAGTTCCGATCTTATCAATAGCTTTGTCCTTATGTCTTGCCATAGCAATACCAAGGGAAACACCAAGTACATATGCAATGATACTTGAGATAAGACCTATAACAAATGAATATCCAATCTTTGAAAGGCCGTTCTTAACTGTAGATACATTAGTATAGTCATCCACAAAGAGCCTCTGGTTAAGAGCACTAGAAGCAAGTGATCCCTTTACATATGTAGCTGTATGAAGGTCATCAGCTGAAGCTTCTACAACACCTGAAGGGAATGTAACTTCCGATGATACGTAAGATCCCTGTGACTGTGTCATTGTATCAAATACATCAATTCCCGCATTTACTGTATATGATTTACCAAGACTTATCTTGATAAGGTTCTGGTGAATATACGGGAAACTATTATCAAAGTAAAGTAAGTACTTATATTTAGTACCATTTCCGATAAGTGCCGGTGAGAACTTCTCTCCGCCATATGCCGGATCATGCAGTGTAAAGCTTATTCCACGTTTTCCAATATCAATAGAATCATCCACATAGTGAATGCTGTCAATATCAACAATTCCTGTAAAATAGCCTGTTAAACGTGATAAAAGAGGCTTGTCTCTGTATGCAAAGAGGGCTTCCTGTCCGCCATCTGCATATTTTCTACCTTTCTTGATGGTTATAGCATCAAGTCTGACAATTGTATAACCTTTAGATTCATAATACTCTGAAAACTTCTTAACATACTCAGCAACTGTTTCAGAATCATCTTCCGCCTTTTTACCAAGGTCCTGAATCTTTTCAAGTTCTGATGAATCAAGTTCTCCACTTGCAACAAGTGAAGCTATGTACTCTTCATAAGTAACATAGTCAATGTAACCGTAGTTCTCCCACATACGATACATGTACTGCTTCTTCTGGTTATTACCAAGATTCTGATATACAGAATCAGCAGCAAAAATAAGCTGACGATCCATCAATGAATAGATCAGCAGCATAACTATTCCTATAACTATAACTATAGAAAACAGTCCATGTAATAATCGTTTGATCAAATATTTTAGCATAGTCCTTCACTCCAGACGACCGGTCATGTGATAGAAGAATACGTTACATCTTCATAATTACTTACCAGTCTATATTACATCAAAGTCAGGAGAACGAGCATGAGCCCATTCTCCTGCTTATAATGTTTAATACTTATAATACTTTATAACTATCTAATTAGTAGATACCAAAGCACTTAACCATGTAACCTGCATAATCAGGAAGCATTGTGTCAAGGTATGTCTTAGGATCACCATAGTCAGGGCCCCAACCTGATACATCATAGATATCATAGTTAGCATCTGAACCAAGGTCTGTGTAATATCCTGCATAGTACCAGTCATCCTGTGTAGCGCATGATACAAGATTAATCACTACAGCACCACCAAGAGCATCCTCTACAGACTTCTTGAAAGCGTTAGCTCTGTTTGCGAATACTTCACTTGCTTCGAAGTATGGAAGATCAACATAGATAGGATTCTCAGCGCTTACTTCAACGCCTTCAGCTGCAAGCTCTTCAACAGCTTTGTTGAGGTGTTCAACAGCTGCATCCTTGTTGTACCATCCATCGAAACCTGATGATGAACCAAGACCATCATTAGCTTCAGGATCCCAAACTGTAGCATCAACGCCGTCAGCATCGAGCTGAGCCTGAACGATCTCACCATAGTATGTTCCAGCAGGGAATGTTGTATCTGTTCCGTTGATAGCGATTGTTACATCCTCTTCAAGCTGAACGAAGTTACCAGGTGTGTATGTGTTGATAAGTGCGTTGTACTTAAGATCATCACCGTTGGTCTGTGCGTTGTATGTACCTCTGTCAATTGACTGAAGAAGTGCAAGTCTGAACTCCTGGTTACGCATAGCGGTCTTTGTTCTTGCAGCATCCTCTTCTGTCTGAGTTGACTGAGCAGCTGTAGCATCGTTAGCATTAGCAAATGCTGCACGGTTAACATTCATGAAACCTACGAAAGATGTAGCATCTGTAAGGCTGATGTAAGCATACTCATCATAGAGTCCGTCATTCTTAGCTGCTTCAAGAGCTGCTGTAGTAAGATTACATCCTGAGATTGTACCAGCCTTAGCATCATTGTATGCCTTTGTAGCATCTGTTCCATCATTGTAAAGGAAGTAAACAGTCTGGATATTGATGTTATCCTTATTCCAATATGTAGAGTTAGCCTTGAATGTAATAGTATTCTTAGCTGTAAAGTTAGTTACAAGGTATGGTCCGCAATAAGCGATGTGGTCAGCATCTGTACCATAAGTATAGTCAGAAGCTGAAGAATCGAACTCATCACCGAACTTACCACCGCATGATTCGTAGTAAGAACGATTAAGAGGAGCGAACACGCTATAGCTTAACATAGTGTTAAAGTATGTGCAAGGAGCAACAAGGTCATACTCAAGTGTATAATCATCAACTGCCTTAACACCAACTGTTGAGAAATCTGTTGTCTCACCATTGATATAAGCATCTGCACCAACGATTACATCCTGAACAAGGTACTCAAGACCGCCCATTGCATCCATCATGTGCTGCATACCAGCTACGAAGTCGTCAGCAGTAACATCGCCAACTTCACGTCCCTGAGAATCAACCCACTTAACACCTTCACGGATGTGGAATGTATATGTAAGTCCGTCATCGGAAACTTCATAATCTGTTGCAAGTGCAGGCTGCTGTGTGCCTTCTCCGTCATATTCCATAAGTCCGTCATATGTATGAACAAGAGCTCTTGTATCAGCCTGTCTTGAAGTGCTGAGTACATCCCAAGTTGTAGGGTCAGATGAGCTAGGATATTTATACTCATCTGTGATTGTATATCCCTTTTCTTCAAGGAATGACTTAACCCAAGACTCATACTCGCCTGTGCCCTTAAGCTCAGCATACTTTTCTCTCATTGCCATATAATCTTCAGCCTTGATAAGCTCAGAAGTTACTACAGCATTATGGAAACGGCTTTCATCATTGCCCCAATATGTTGTAGATACTGTATAAGGAGCTATACGGCTGATAGCATACATACCGCCACGTGATGTGAATGGAATGAATACACCAGACTCAAGAAGCTTAGCCTCAGCTACAGCATCAAGTGCCCATGCTACATTCTTGTCTCCTTCTGCCTGAGCAGCTTCATAAGTTTCATAGAACTCACCCAGGATCTGGTTGTAAACATACTCAGAAAGCTCATCATAATCCATTGCTGACTCATCAACAACTTCTTCCTCTGAAGCTCCGTCTGTAGCATCACCAGTTGTGTCAGAACCGTTGTCGCCTGTTGTTGTCTGGGTGCTCTCAGAACCTGTGTTGTCTCCAGAATTGTTGCCAGTATCGCCTGAGCTACAAGCAACTGAAGACACTGTCATGCCGACTGTAAGAAGCAGTGCAATGACTTTAGATCTTTTCATAATTCCTTCCTCCTTTTATTCCTCTTCTATTATTAGATTCGGTAATTGTTTATGTAATCCTCTATGAGGCTACATCCCCTTGTTGTTTAACAAGTTGGCGCTTTAGTGCATCAGAGCATAACCTTAAAATAGAAAATGACGTTAAATTCTTCTTATAATTAAAGAAAGTCAATTTAACGTCATCGTTAGCATTTCAAAATTATGAAATTTCAGCCCCCATATAACCTACAAGTCAGAGCCTCATTCGATGCGCGCACTGTGTTACATCAACTTCCTTTATTTTACAGACATATTAATTTTTGTCAATACAGAAATCGTAATTTTTATCAACGTTTCCACTTGTATGACGGACAAATGTACGTCCTACGCACACAAAATATTTTTGAAAAAATCATCAGTTTCCATCGGAAGTGTGGATATTCGTCACTTTATGCACTCGATTAAATCAAGCAGTATTCTAATTATATAAATAATACCGCCTTACTAGGAATTATGCAAGCTCTTCCATCTCAGAAATAAGCGCATCAAACTGATCCAGAGCTTCTTCTATAGGCGCCGGTGTTGACATATCAACTCCTGCGATCTTCAAAAGGCTGATCGGATCTGTGCTTGATCCTGATGACAGGAATTTAAGGTAATCCTTAACAGCACTTTCGCCTTCTTTAAGAATCTTGGTAGCAAGTGCAATAGCAGCTGAGAATCCTGTAGCATACTGATATACATAATAGTTGTAGAAGAAATGCGGGATTCTTGCCCATTCGGAAGCTATCTCTTCGTCAACTACCATGTTTTCTCCATAGTAGAGCTTATTAAGGTCATAATACATCTTGTTAAGAGTGTCCGCGGTGAGCGTATTGCCTTTTTCTACCAGTTCATTGAGCTTAAGTTCAAACTCAGCAAACATAGTCTGACGATACAATGTAGTACGGAACTGCTCCATGAAGTAGTTAAGAAGATACATTCTCTTCTTTTTGTCTGTTGTCTTTGTAAGAAGATTCTTCATCATAAGGACTTCATTGCATGTAGAAGCAACTTCTGCAACAAAGATAACATAATCTGAATATACTACCGGCTGATTCTTCATAGACAGATAGCTGTGCATTGTATGACCTGTCTCATGAATAAGTGTGAACTGACTGTTAAGATTATCTTTGTGGTTAAGAAGTATATAAGGGTGAGGTCTTGCTCCGCCTGAAGAGTATGCTCCGCTTCTCTTACCTTCATTCTCGTATACATCAAGCCAGCGGTTATCATAAGCTGTCTTCACAACCTTGGCATAATCTTCTCCGAGAGGTTTGATCGCCTCAAATACAGCTTCTTTGGCCTGTTCATATGTAATCTTCTCTTCAGCATCAGGTACGATAGAATTATAAAGGTCGTACATATGAAGCTCATCAACTCCCATAAGCTTCTTACGAAGATCCATATAACGATACATTGATCCCATATGTTTGTGTACTGTATCAATAAGATTATGGTATACGCTTACAGGAACTTCTGTTCTATCAAGAGCTGCTTCAAGGTTATTCTCATACTTTCTTGCATTTGCATAGAATGTCTGCTGCTTGTAATGAGCATCAAGAATAGTTGCAGAAAGAGATTCATGGCTCTTCCATGTCTCATAGAAAGTCTTGAAGGTATTCTTTCTGAATTCACGATCTGTACTTTCCATGTATGAGATATAGGTGCCCTGTGTCAGGTCATGTTCTTCGCCCTTACCGTCTTTGACTTTAGGGAATTTAAGATCTGCATTTCTAAAAATAGATCCAATGTTAGAAGGTCCTTCTGACATCTCTCCTGTTGCTGCAAGGAGCTTTTCTTCAGCTGCAGAGAGCATATGCTCCTTCTTTTTCCTTATACGGTCTATAGCAAGGCGATAAACTTCAAGATCCTGATTCTCTTTAAAGAAAGCATCAAGCTTATCATCTTCTATATCCATTATCTCTGTATCACCAAAAGCTGATGCGCTCTGTATAGATACAAGAAGACCAACTGCCTTACCTTTTCTGGCCTGATTCTCATTGTTGCCAAGGTCCTGATCTGCAGCAAGTGATGCATATGAATATATAGATGATAAAAGAAGCTCTGCCTCATCAGCCTTTTTAAACCATGCTACAAGGCTGTCTGCGCTTTCTCCTATATGTCCCTGAAAAGCTGCGATCTCTTCTGCAAGCTTTCCTGCCTTTTCATAATCCTTATCCCAATCAGCAGGTGTTTTGTACAGGTCTTCAAGATTCCAGGTATATTCTACCGGAACTTCTTCTCTTTTAAGTATTTTCTTTTCTTCCATACTGTCCTCTTTCTATATTTTGCAATTCTATAACAACCTGATAATTATTATGTTGCAGCATATATGCATAAGTCAATTCAGTATTTATTAAAAATTGACTTCTTTAGCGAATATAAAAAACATGTCTTATGACATCAAAATAGCCACACCGGAATACAAATATCCCGGTGTGGCCTATCAGTTACTTAAATACTATCAGTCTTTCTTAACAAGAAGGCTCTTACCTGTCATCTCTGCAGGCTGCTCCTCGCCCATGCACTCGATAAGAGTAGGAATGATGTCTGCAAGACAGCCATTCTCTCTAAGTGTATATGCAGGGTCATAGTTAACAAGGATGAACGGAACAGGATTAGTTGTATGAGCTGTCCATGGCTCTCCTGTCTCATAATCGATCATCATATCAGCGTTACCATGATCAGCACAGATGAACATAGTTCCACCTGCCTTGATAATAGCATCATAGATCTTGCCTACGCACTCATCAACTGTCTCTACAGCCTTAACTGCTGCAGGAATAACACCTGTATGACCTACCATATCAGGGTTAGCGAAGTTGCAGACGATAACATCATAGTTCTGAGAATTAATAGCATCAAGAAGTTTATCGCAAACTTCAGGTGCGCTCATCTGAGGCTTAAGATCATATGTAGGTACATCCTTAGGGCTGTTTACAAGTACTCTGTCTTCGCCCTGGTTAGGCTCTTCTACACCGCCGTTGAAGAAGAATGTTACGTGAGCATACTTCTCAGTCTCAGCGATACGTGCCTGCTTAAGTCCCTTATTTGCAAGCCATTCTCCGAATGTATTAGTAAGGAGAACTTTCTTGAATGCAATCTCTTTATTAGCAATAAGCGGATCATAATCTGTGAAGCATACAAACTTGGTATTAAGTCTTGCGCCACGATCGAACTTATCAAATGTATCATCGCAGAAGCAGTGTGTCATCTCTCTTGCTCTGTCAGGACGGAAGTTGAAAAATACAACAGAATCATTGTCCTTGATAGTTGCAACAGGCTGACCATCCTTCATGATTACTGTAGGTACTACGAATTCATCAGTCTTACCATTGTCATAGGACTGCTGCATTCCTTCGTGAGCACTTGAAGCCTTCTGGCCTTCGCCCTTTGTAAGAGCATCATATGCGATAACAACACGATCATAGTTGTTATCTCTATCCATAGCATAGTAACGACCTGAAAGAGATGCGATCTCACCTACTCCAAGTTCCTTCATCTTATCTTCAAGCTGCTGTACGAAATCTATTCCGCTTTCCGGAGGTGTATCACGTCCGTCAAGGAAGCAGTGAACATATACTTTCTTAAGACCATTTCTCTTAGCAAGTTCAAGAAGTCCGTAGATGTGTGTGATGTGGCTGTGTACGCCTCCATCGGATACAAGACCGAACATGTGAAGTGCACTGTCATTGGCCTTGCAATTATTAACGGCATCAAGAAGTGCTTCATTCTCAAAGAAATCGCCATCTTCTATAGACTTTGTGATTCTTGTAAGCTCCTGATATACGATACGGCCTGCGCCCATGTTCATGTGACCTACTTCAGAGTTACCCATCTGTCCATCAGGAAGACCAACTGCAAGTCCGCTGGCATTTCCTTTTACATAGGGATACTCTTTCATAAGTCTGTCAAGATTGGGTGTATTGGCCATGGCAATAGCGTTACCTTCAGGGTTGTCATTAAGACCAAAGCCATCAAGAATCAAAAGAAGTGTTGGTTTAGAACCTCTCATTTATAAAACCTCCATTATCTATTTACAACTACTAAAATGAAATCTCTGTCTTATTCATCGGTCAAGACATGAAAATTCAATATATTTGCATTTTATATAATACGACAGAACAAGCATTTATTACAAGAATAAATATTTACTGTATAGTATTGCTCTTTGCCACTCTTTGATCAGCGAAGTATCTCTGCTTTGTCAACTGTCACTTCCGTATCATATCCCGGATACATCTCCATACAGCTACGCTTTGCAAATTCTCTGACTTCGTCATCTGAAGCGTCATAATCAAAAGGCACAACTATGTCAAATGCTATGATCTTCTGAACGCCATGGTGGATTATCCTAAAATCATGAAATCGTATATCCGGTCCAAGGGCTCTGATACGTCCGGCTATCTTCTCTCTCATAAGCCAGACTTCCTCGTTATGGAAATCAACCGGATCAACATGTATGACACTGCTGCATGAATACTTGTTGTTAAGAAACTGCTCTATCTCATCCACAAGATCATGAGCTTCAAGAAGAGTTCCGTCAGAAGAGATTTCGACATGAAGAGACATCATCGTCATGCTGGGGCCATAATTATGTACGACAATATCATGAACTCCCAGAATCTTGTCATATTGAAGAACATCCTGTTCTATACTCTTTATCATTTCTTCAGAAGGAGCTTCTCCCAGCAAAGGAGATATCGTATCTCTTGTAGCTTCAAACGCCTGATAGAAGATAAAACACGCAACCAAAGTTCCGGCATAGCCATCTAAACTTATATCAAAAGCATAACTTATAAATGATGAAAAAAGGACCACGCTGGTAGATACAACATCAGATATGCTGTCTTTTGCGTTATTCACAAGAACAGCTGATGATATCTTTTTGCCAAGGTCCTTATTATATACAAACATATACAACTTGATCAGTATAGATACAATCAGTATACCAGCTATGACCAGGTTAAACTCAGTCCTCTCCGGAGCGAGGATCTTTTTGACAGATGTCCTCAAAAGCTCTATCGCCATACCGAATATAAAGAATGCGACAATAAGTCCTGCAACATATTCTATTCTGCCATGACCAAAAGGATGCTTCTTATCAGGTTTTTGCGATGCAAGTTTAAAGCCTATGATCGTAACTATGGATGTCTGAGCATCAGATAAGTTATTGGCTGCATCTGCCAGGATTGATACAGAACCTGCCATAAGGGCAGCTACTGATTTGATCACTACAAGGATGATATTTAATACAACGCCAAAGGCGCCGCACAGTATACCATACTGACGGCGCACATTTGCATCGTTATAATTCTTATGATCTTTGATACATATTCCAGCCAGAAACTGAATCATATCTTTTATCCCTTATACATCAATACTTTCTATGAATGCATTGAACTGACTCTGCCAGATATTCTCGACTCCGCTATACATAACGTACTCGATAACCATATATCCGTCTCCGCAAGGAACTACATATATAACTCCATTGATAGAAGCACTACTGCCACTAGCTGTAATTCCAAATCTAAGTGCATCCTCTCCATCAATTGTAACATCTACAGGTTCTGATACTTCTACACCATCTGTGATGCTCTCAAGAATAGCCTCCATGTTTTTGGAGTCAGATTTAGATCTGAAGTATGACTTATCAATGTAAACAAGACTTACATAAGCTGTTCCATCAGTATTGAGCAGATAATCCTGAGCTGTGCTTGTAGAATCATACTTGGTCCATGAAGCAGGTACCTGGAAGCTTGCATCATTGAAAGTTGTATCAACCATATTTATTCCAAGATACTCTGTTGGCTCAGTAGAAAATGCTACTGCTGTCTGCAGACCGCCGCCAATAGAAAGGGCATCTACAGCATCTGAAGGTAATGATAATGTCTCATCAGAATCCCATTCTGTTATCTTAACTGTGTATGTAAGACTTTCAAGTGATATAGAAAGGCTCTTTCCACTATAATTGCAATAGTAAGTATTAACATCAGCCATGGACAGATTAGGATATGATATCTCTATCTTGGATATCTTGCCATCCTCACGGCTCAGATAGAGCGATACATCCATCTTCTGTGATCCTGCGTCTGTAGCCTTATCGCTTATGCTGCAGAAATTGGTTAAAAATGAACATTTTTCTGCATTTACGTTAGGAGCAGTAAATACATAGTAATCGTCGTTTTCTTTATCTTTGTCAAAAGAATAAGAAAGTGAAGCTATATCACCAAGTACAACAGAAGATCCGCCGGTAGCACCTGTGGAGAGCTTACCGCCCCATCCCGTTGATTCTGTATATGAGTAACTGGTCTCAACACTGCCGCTTCTGGTAATATAAATCTCATAAGACTGATTACTCTCATTGCCATTATCATCTGCAGAAGTTATAAGATCTCCGGTTACATAGGCGATAGTATTACCATCTTCACCTGTTATGTTGGATGCTGTCATCTCAGAAGACTGTGTAAGATTATAAGATCTTCCGTCTGTAGCATCTTCTACATTGATACTCATCTCATAATTAACAGTAGCATCATATGAAGAAAGACCTGCAAGCTTCTTTGTAGCAGAATCTATCTTAAGCATTGCATTTGATTCATCAAGTCCAAGCTTTGCAGTTTCATCTTCACCCTTAATATCAAGTGCGCTCTGATAACTGCTCACTGCTTTTTCATAATCTTTATCAGCATAAGCCTGTTTAGCTTCTTCTATAGCTTTCTGATAAGCTTCTTCGTGAGTCTTCTGAAGATATTTATAACCACCGGCTCCGCCTACTCCTGTCAAAACAAGTATAGTGGCAAGACTTATCACAAGTCCTTTATGACTCTTTTTCTTCTTAGGAGGCTCCTGTCCATAGCCACCCTGCATCTGCGGACCAGGCTGCTGATAGCCCTGATTGTACTGATTCTGGTACATATTCTGTGACTGATAAGAATTCTGTGTGTTATATGAATTTTGTGCATTATAGGAACCTGTTGCCTGATAAGTGCTTTGAGCCTGATATGTGACTTTCGAATCCACCGCATTCATAGCCTGATATGATCCGGCAGCCACCTGTTCAGTACTTGTACCAGGATTATCAGTTTTGTTCTGCTCTGTGTTTTTATTAAATAACTCACCGCAATATGGGCAGAATTTAGCTGAATCAGCTACTATCTTTCCGCATTTTCCACAATACATAATTCTCTTTCCCTCGCTTTTTTACTCCTCCGAATCCAATATTTTTTCAGCATCTTCGATACATTTTTTTGTTTCAGCAATAAGCTGTACTGCATTCGGATCATCTTTTTTCCTATAATAAAAGCCTGTTAAGGCATTATTAAGCAATGTAAGTGCTTTTGGTACATCCGGCGATATTCCGATTCCATACAGATAACATTGTCCCATCTTCTGCATGATATCAGGTATTATCGGATCAGGTCTTCCGTCATCGCCATAGCATTCAAACATGGCGCGTTCATACATAAGGTATGCATATCTTTCGTTCTTCTCAACATGATATCCCTGAAGATACATATCTCCAAGTTTAAAAAGGCAATTGGCATCATCAAAAAGAAGTGCTCCCTTGAGGAAATATTCATATGCCTTCTCATAATCAACTTCCTGATGTTTTCCATAATAATAGCAATATCCAAGATTGCTGATCGCCCTTGGCTCACCTGCATCGGCAGCTATCTTATAAAGTTCAAACGCCTTCTGATAATCCTGTCTGACATAGCGTCCTTCATAATATAACGTACCAAGATTAAGAGCTGCAACAGGCATATTCTGTCTGACACATTCTTCGTAACACTGAACTACCTTGGCCATGATCTGCTGAACATCGTCGCGCTCATGATGCTCAAATGCCCATTGATACATTCCATCGTAATTCTCATTCTCGATAAGTTCTTCAACCTCATCAAGATCGTCCTGATCTTCTCTTGATAGATTATCATTGAGTTCATCAGTATTTTCAAACTCATCCTGACTTATCTCTCTAATGATATGCTTGGTTAGCTCTACCGCAAAAGGAACATCTTCACCTTCGAAATAATTACTGCTTATAACTGTGCCTTTCATGATAGTGTTCTTTTTACCAAAAGGTATTTCTACAAAAGATCCGGACTGAAGAAGTCCAAAATCGCTGATATAAAAATAATTGGTAGTCATGCCTTTAGGTTCTACGCTGCAATAACAATAACGGACGCTAGTCTTCTCACCCGGCTGCAACTCACCTCCGTCAAAAAGGAAGAGATTATCGATAGGAATAAGTTCTCTTAACTTAACAGACAGATTTGAGATTATCCTGTCTGCGTTTCTGGAAAGCTCGCCGCCGTATATATAATTGTTGCCCTTGGTGTCTGTAATTATAAGTTCAAAACTTCCGCTGTCATCTGAGATATATTTACCTTCTTTTCTTCCGTAGAATACGTCATTAACATATTCCAGAATTTCTACCGCAAGTTCTTTTCCAATACTTGCACCAAGTTTTCTTACAGCAGAATAATCCTGATCCTCATCATCTCTTCCGGAATAGGCTGTAAACCACAATCTTCCCGAATTAGAAATTGTGAGCTTTTGTTCTGACTCTTCTCTAAGTGCAGATGAATACTGCCCGAGCTTTTTTGAAATCAGTCTGATCTTTTGAATTCTCATGCTGTCTCCTCCGGTTATCCTTAGCGTAATATGATTATTCTACCACATCATGTAAAAAGAAATATGTGTTCCGGAGATATTTATATACTATCATCCATTTTCAAGTTCGCAATATTTTTCCGACAGAATACACTTTTTACACGACAGAATGCATTTACGTAGAATTTTATTCCATTATTTTCTCTAAAAAATAAAAATAAAGGCCGCAAAGAGGTTTTCTAAAAGCCTCTGTGTGGCCCCTTTCTTATAGAATTGGAAGTCATTTTTTTCTGTTATTTATACCTACACGTTTAACAATGGACTGCCACATCTGCTGCTGAAGTTCTCCAACATAACCGTTATCACTGCATTCTTTTTTGAAATCGTGATAGCAGCTGTCATGTCCTTTCTCAGGATCTTCTTTTAGCGCCTTATCCAGAAGCACCTCATATTTTTCGATGATCTCACGTTTTCTTTCTGTAACCATAAGCCAGTCCTCCCCGTAATAGTTTTTATTCCGGCAAAATCTCTTCGCCCGCAGGACGTGTTTTTTGCTCTACTATAGTTCTAAGTCTCGCATTATCAAAGACTTCCTGCTTCATTTCAAGTAATCCCGCCCTGGGAAGAGATGCAATATTGGCATCAAGTCTTCCCATCTCAAAAGACCTAAGACATGTGTCCTTGGCATGCTGGTCAGGCAGTGACAGAATATAAGTCTGAATAGCTCTGGTAAAATCAGGTATCATCTGAAGTTCACCCGGAGTCATCCTAAATTCCGGAATCGTAGTACCTTCTTTGATATCGATGTAAGGAAGGATTCCTCCTGTAGCCAGAATACTCAGCCTTAGCCAGGATCTTACATCCATAAGAACTCTGCCAAGCCTGTTCCTGCCTTTCCATTTGGCAGGTTCATAAGCTTCCGGCTGACTTAGCGATATACCTGTTCCCCAGCTTTGATCAAGTGGTGAACAAAAAGCTATGACCTTATTACCTGTAGCAAGAAGCTTCTCCGCCATTTGAGGATTCTGCTGAAATTTGGCTCTGATTCCTCTGTAGGCAACTCCTTCACAGGTAACATCCCAAAGCATATCTCTGTAGCCTTCGAATTTGGTAGCCAGTTTCTTGATCTCTTCCGGAGATGTCTCCTGCATGATCTTCTGACCTATCTGACGCTGTCCGAACATCATAACTTTATGTAGCATGATAAATTGAAGTGATGACTGATATTGAATACCTGCGTACTTAAAAGGAGCATTGATCCAATTACTTAGTTCTCCATATGCATCGTTCTCACGATAAAAACAGACCAAGTTGTCACTCTTCATCTATTCCTCCTGAATTCGACTCCGCTGCTGATACGGAATAACCTGTCATATTATCATCCTGCATAGCATCTGCATACAGAATGGTCTGATCACCTATACACTGCCAGGAGCTGCTGGAATTGCCTGTACAAAGAATATACGGTTCACCGTTTTCACTCTCTGCATAGCTTACTGCGCAGCTTCCGGACTGATTTACAAAACCTGTCTTACCACATACTACATTTATTCCTTCATCATTATCTTCTATCCTTCGCAAAAACCAGTTGGAAAGCTCAATCCCATCAGGATGTTGCTCGGTACCGCCTGTAACATAATAATGTGTCGACAATATCTCTTTGCACAGTTCATTGTCCATAGCCGCACGCATTATTATAGCCATATCATAAGCGGTGCAATAATGATCATCATCATAAATACCTATACAATTAGTAAAGTGCGCTGTGTCAGCTAGTCCCAGTTCTTCAAGCTTGGCATTCATCATGTCAACAAATGCTTCCTGTGAACCGGCTATATAGTACGCAAGTCCCAGAGCTCCATCCGCTCCTGAAGGAAGGATCAGCGCATATAATAGGTCCTTGACCTTGACAACTTCGCCAACATCAAAACCCGCGGCACTGCAGCCGTGGGAGTAACTAAAATCTGTAATTTCTATAGTGATTTCAAATGTATCTTCAAGCTGCTCCTGTGTAAGATTCTCTGCAGCAACCAGGAGGGTGAGGACTTTGGTCATAGATGCAGGATACATCTTAGCATAAGCATTTCTTTCAGATACAATCTCAAGTGAATCGGCATTCATCAAAATGCCGCAGGTACTTACAATCTCAGGACCAAATTCCCGCGTATCAGCGGTCTCAACGGCCACGTATTTCTCCTCAACAACGGAAGGTTCTGTAGATGCTTCTGCTGCTGATGCTGTCTGAGTACCGGCATTAGTAGCTACATCCTGTGTCTCCTCAGAAGAATATTCAGCCGCTGCAGCTTCATCAACAGATCTGGGAGCCAGAATGCGGGTTCCTATCATATTGAAAGCTACAACGCCTACAACGACGACTGCCAAAACAGCCGCGCCGGCTTTTATCATATTGCGATGAAAGATCTGCCTGTCATGCTCTTCTTTCATCTCGTTTATTCTTTTAGTAATCCTAGCCTGATATTCTTTAAAATGCTCTTCCTCAAGTCTTAGCTCTTCTTCATCGATCACTTCTTCTTCATCTGTTTCATATTTTAAGATCGAATCCATCTCTTGCTTGAGCAAAGACTCATTGGCATAATTATTTTTATTCTTAGAATTGATATGAATATTATCTCTGTTATCAGTCCCCAATTTGTGTAATCTCCCTGAATTTTTTCACCCTCAGATAATATTTTACATTAGTTTGCCTCAAAATTCATTACAAAATTGTGAACAACATAATCTCACCAGAAAGTCATGGCGATAAATATCGAAAAAAAGTCAGGCACGCAAGCTATACGTTTATATTTATGTTAAAATTAAAATACTATTGTGATATTTTTTCTTCAAAAAACCAACAAGGAGATGCATTGTATAAATGGCACTTGATTACTACATACCGGGCACACGTGGCGGATTCCCCAACAGGATCCAGCTAGTCAAGACAGACGAAGTGCTTTCTATGAAACTTGACATTACACTTTTCCCGCTTTACTGCGATGGATGCGGACACTTTTTCCCTCACTTTTATATCAATAAAGGTTCTCGCCACAAAATAGTCGGAAGGATATTATGCCCTTCCTGCGCAAGGCCTATAGAAATAACCGATTCAGGAACAATGGTTGACGAAATCAAAGTCAATGATAATCCGATCAATTTCCAAAAGGTCTATCTTCTTGACTGGTCATATATAGAACAGGCCAACGTCATGTCAGGTGGACATATAATCAAGGCTCTTATGGCCAGATATAATAAATCAGAGCTTAACTACCTTACAATCGATGAACTGACGATGATCTGTTCCTTTGCAAGCTGCATTCAGCTCTCAGGAGATATGAAGTTCCAAACGGATACAAGATTCAGAGCACTTCCTCCTGATATAAATCACTGGATTGAATTTTTATATCGCTGCGGAGTCACTCTTCCGTCATATGTGACGGTACTTCGCAAAGATCATGACATTCCGTCTCTTGAAGGAAGCGCTATATGGCGCATGAGACATATGGATGAAAAAAATTAATTTTTTTGATATTTGGGGTTAAGTTTTACAAAGAGGTGTCGATATATGTAGTAGCAATGGAAGGACTCCTCCCCCAAATAACCCTTTCCTTCCATAGTCCTCTTTTAACCCTGCAGCCCTCCCATCTGCAGGGTTTTCTTTTGGTATACTACCTTTATCTTTTATAGATACCTATCTTCCATTATTACTTTTATATTTATATTGATCATTCCTTGGTTTACCCATTATGAACCTGCCTGTTTTTTGACTATATCTCGTTTCTAACCATTCCTTTTTTCATATAGCCTATATCTACCTCATATGGTAAAATATAGGTACAAAGTCAATAGAGAAAAAACAACAAAATAAATTTTCCTATTTTGTAGATTTTTTTCTATTCACCCACTACCACGCATGGCCGATATTTTATGTGCACGCTGAAGGGAATTCTTTTAACGGATCAGCGTCATTCTAGAAAGGGGTAGTATTATGAAAAGAGGCTTGCTTGTTCCATTCGTAACAGTTTGTATTCTATCAGCATTTTTCCACACACCGACATCCATAACTGCATACGCAGGCAAGGCCCATAAACAGTCCGGTTCATCTGTAAATTATGATGTTTTTGCTACTTCTTATACTCCGGATTATTCTATAAACCACACTTATACATCTTACTATGCACAGGGGTATTCCAATGCCCTCATGGGTCTTCAGACTTATGCTTTAGACTCGGCTTTTTACCACATAGCCAATGTTAAGACCAATAGTGGCCGTTCGCTGTGCTTTTCTTTTTTAGGCAATGAAGACTTCGTAGGATATTTTGGTGCAACACCGGATTCTGTGATAGTAGAAGCAAGTGACAGTTCGTACATCATAAGTATAGGAGAAACCCAGCTCATTCAAGCTCCTTCCTTGTATACAATTGAGTCTTTCTCCTCATTCCTTACTCCTTCGCAGTATTTTACATCAGACAGTATTGAATCCTACACTTCAGATGATGGACTAAGTGCACTACTTAGAGCCAGAATAACAGAGAATATCGAAGGGCATAAATATTCCGGATATCTTATTGTACTTACACATACATCCAGCAATTCCGGGATCCGCTTCACATATCTTATGCCCGATGAAATATATGACGAATCAACCGTTTTACTTTTTGCTGATTCTGTTGCCTTTGCCGAAGATGCTTTCTCCAAGTCACTGGAAACCTCAACAGTCGCTGTTGATGATTATACTTCAGAATCATCACTCGAGACTCTCTGCAAAACCGGATATTTTAGTTATAAGCCGCTATCTGCAGAGAACTTCACACTTGCGCAGCAGCTTGTAAAGCCTTCTCTTGTAGAGCTCTTCCATGCTGATTCAGAGGATTCGCCAAACGGCTGGTCAGGATCCGGAGTTATCTACGACATAACATCTGACTATATTTATTTTCTGTCAGTTGCTCATGTCCTTGACCTTATGCAGGAAGGCAACAACGAACTATGGCTCTATGACGGAACCCGTATAACCTTCAGTAATGCCATCAAATACACAAAGCTTTCAGCTGACAATGAGATCTGCCTCTTCAGACTCAGCACCTCCCTTATCCCTATGCGTATACTTACAAGGCTCAGGGAGATATCGATCAATCCGGGGATCTATTCACAGATACCTGAAGGCACACAGCTTCTTGGAATCGCGACCAACTACAAACATACCGGCAAGGATCTTGTAACTCCGATGACACTTCTAAAGATCAATGATTCTATTCCGGAGAAAAAAGATGCTCCTATCTATCTTACAGCAACTCTCGCGCTTCAAGACGGAATGAGCGGAACTGCAGTTGTAGATATGAAGGGTAATCTTGTAGGAATAGCCGATGCCAAGAATCTAAACACCAACAAAAGTTACGCTCTTATGATAGACAATGTTCTTTCATTTGATTATTCAAAGCTTGATTAAAACTGATGATACAACGGTTCCGGCTTAATATTAAAACATTTTTAACCTCATGTCGCGAGCAAAGCGAGCGGCTAATGGTTCAAATTGGTGACGCTCGCGACACCAATTTGGGTTTGAAAGTGGAACACTTTCAAACTTTTGCCTAATACCAAAACGGTGATGCTTGACATCGCCGTTTTATTTTGCTATTTTAGTTGATGCAAAGAATTTCATGCCAATTCGGCGAGATTCCCATTTGTACGAATACAAGATTCAGATGTTTATTCGTAAACTTACCCACACTTTTTTATATATAAAAGGATATTTATATGAGAGAAAAATATGAAACGCTAAGTCTTACTTCGTTAAGAGACATTGCGAAAGCTCGAGGCATCAAGAGAGTAACAGGCGTAAAGAAAGCAGAACTTATCGACAGCCTATGTGCACTTGACGAGCAGGAAAATGCATCAGCAGATAATAAAAAAGCTGCTAATGAAAAGAAAAGCGCCGAAGCTAAGGATAATGCCGTAGCCAAAAAAAGCGCAGATTCAAAAAGCAACGCCGATACCGCTAAAAAAAGTAAAACCGTCAAAGACTCCATAGCTTCAAACAAAACCAGCGAGAAAAACAGTGACGAGAAGGCTCCAAAAAAGGATTCCGTCTCCACGGAGGCTTCTAAAGAGCATCCTAAAAAGCGCCACATAATCCAGGTTTCAGGAGATGCTAAAGCCAAATCTTCATCACAGATGCAGCGCAAAGCTCCTTCTGCTAACGACCAGAGAAGAACACCTTCTGCACCAGAGCAGCGTACAGGCGCAGGTCAGCAGGATATGAGAAAAGCAAAACCTGCTCAGGATTATCGCAAGCCAGCTCCTAAGAAGGAAGTTGCTGCACCTGAAACAGAGGCTGCAGCAAAAGAAGCCGAATTTATTTCTGAAGTTATGCCTGTAGGTGGAATCATAGAGATCATGTCTGATGGCTTTGGCTTTATCAGAAGTGAGAATTATCTTCCAGGCGAGAATGATATATATATCGCACCTGCCATGATACGTAAATACGGTCTTAGAACAGGTGATATTCTTGCAGGAGCAGCTGCAAAGAAAAGCACAAGTGATAAGTTTGCAGCACTTATTCAGCTTGATACCATTAATGGATATACACCTGAAGAATCAATTAAGAGATATTCTTTCCAGAAGATGACTCCTATTTTCCCGGATCAGAAACTCGGTCTTGAATATCCCGGTGCTCCTGTTTCAATGAGGATCATGGACCTTATCGATCCTATCGGTAAAGGCCAGCGTGGAATGATCGTATCTCCTCCAAAGGCAGGTAAGACCACTCTCCTTAAGGATGTTGCAAAATCCATTAAGAGAAACTTCCCTGACATGCATATCATTATCCTTCTTATCGACGAAAGGCCTGAAGAAGTAACTGATATCAAAGAGTCTATCGAAGGACCTAATGTCGAAGTTATCTACTCAACTTTTGATGAACTTCCGGAGCATCATACCCGTGTAGCCGAGATGACTATCGAGCATGCAAGACGTCTTGTAGAGCATAGAAAAGATGTTACAATTCTCATCGACTCTATTACAAGACTTACACGCGCATACAACCAGGTAGTTCCTCCGTCAGGACGTACACTCTCCGGTGGTCTTGACCCGGCAGCACTTCATATGCCTAAGAGATTCTTCGGTGCAGCTCGTAACATGCGTGAAGGCGGAAGCCTTACAATCCTTGCTACAGCTCTTATCGAGACAGGTTCCAAGATGGACGATGTTGTATACGAAGAGTTCAAGGGAACAGGTAACATGGAGATGATCCTCGATCGTAAGCTTCAGGAGAAGAGAATCTTCCCAGCTATCAATATTGCAAAGTCTTCTACACGAAGAGAAGATCTCCTTCTTACAAGCGATGAACTCAATGCAGTCAATCGCATGCGTAAGAGCCTTAACGGCTTAAAGGCTGATGATGCAGCAGATCAGATACTTAATAACTTCTCTCGTACAAGATCCAACAAAGATTTCATAACTCTTATGAATCGCAGAATATTCTGATAAAAAACCTCCAGTCACTAGATAATCCAGCGACTGGAGGCCTTTATATTATTGACATAATAACAATTAAAAAAAGTTCTTACATACGAATCACAAAATACAAATATTATAATACCAATATTTTTTTATTTTTTATCATCCTGTGGATGCGTCATAAGAGAAATCGCAGCTACGGATATTTCGTAAACCTTCTTCCTCGAAGCCTCCACTCCTGATTTTTTAAACTTCTCAATATTTTCTTTAAAATACTTCATTGCGGCTTCTATCTGAGCTTTTGTGAAGTGTTCTTCACCATCACGATGCTCATTCATATGCAGACTTCCATCCTTATTGTCATAGCGAACTGAAATGTCATACTTATTAAATGTCTTGCCAAAAGATTCTTTGTAAAGTTGCATAATCAAATCTTCACGGTCTGCCATTTATGCCTCCTGTCTTTTTTGCTTATAAAAACCCATTTCACTCTGCCATGCTTTTTTGAAAGAATCCGACTTCTTCATATCAGGATCAAGCTCTGTTTCCAAGAAAAAATCATCAAGTGCATCATAGTCATCCCCTGTCGGATTCTCAGCATCTTTAAAGAAAATTCCCATTTAGGCTTCCTCCTTTTTTATCTAGAACGGATACATATATTTTATCATTTATCTGATTATTTGCATACATTATTTTGTTTACTATTTATAACAAAAACCTCCGCACTTTCATGCGGAGGTATCATAAATAATTGTTATTTAGTTTTTAAAGAAGAAGATTCCAATAGCACACAGTTCTCCATGTCATCTTCTGTCCCTGACCATTAAGATTCCTTATGGTCAGAATTTCAAGTTCGTCAAGTTCTCTTCCGTCTTCCTGTTTTTTACGAATCTCTGAAACGTAATCCACCAGCTGTCTATCTTGTACATCCATTGTCATATCGTCGTCCTCCCTTCGTGCTCCCGGTCATCACTTCCTAGAAGGGACAAATCCGCCAGCAAAAAGCTTAATGAAAAATTAACAATGTAAACCTCGTTTCCCTAATGGGTCAAAAAAGACATTGCAACCTTGCAATGTCCCCATGAGTATTATATTACATGATGACGCTTTTTTGCAATCGTTTTAGCGTATGCATTTTTTACGAAAGTTTCCTTAGACAATTAGTGAATATTTACATTTTACTTCATATTTGTAAAATAGTTTCCGAGAAATAGTTTCCAAAAATCAATTTATATTTTCCTATCAGTTTTCACTGATAATACCCATACCCATCTCATCAGTTACTTCCGGAAGTATTACAACATCCGCTTCATCTGTAATCAGAGATGTTTCTAATTCTCTACCAGACAGATAAGAAATGTAATAACTACCATCCGAATCTTTATATATAACAGCATTCTTGCCTGCATACAGGATCCTCTGAATATGAGCATCAAGTTCCTTATCGTCAGCATCTGTATATACACTCAGGTTCCCGTTGTTATCATACAGGACCACAATTTCATCAGAATAAAAGATTACAACTTCCTCTGTAACATCTCTTGCAATCAGTTTCGTTCTGTCATTACGAAATGAATACAGATCCAGCTCTTCCTCCTCTTCATCAAAGGCGTAATAATATGCTGTAGTTCCATAAGAATGGCCAAGTTCACCTTCTTCTGTAATTACTTTTTGCGAAGAAAGAGATCCATCTGTAGATCTGAAAGAGATAATGGTATTGCCAACGTCTCCTTCAGCCATGAATTCTACCATCACATATCTTCCATCTCTTGATCCCCACATAAGTCCCTGATCATATTCATGATCAAGGTCCAGTGCCTTCTCATCACCGCCGGAGAGCATATAATACCAGCCTCTTTCATCTTCTTTGTGATAGATGCTGATACCATCTCCCAAATACACTGTTGATAAGTTATCTACCTGTCTGGTAGTTTCGTTCTTGGCATCATAGTAATACAAAGTGCTGATCTTATCCACAGTTTCCGAGGTAAAGAACACGCCACCGGCACTTTGACTATAATCCGATATAGAACTGACATTTTCGCCTATCTTCACCGGTTCTTTATTATCAAATACAAGATATAATTCGTTGTAATCCTTATATTCTAAGCTTGAACCAGCTTCGGAAGTTTCACTACCTGATTTTTCTTCATCAGACTTTTTTTCGTCAGATGTTTCTTCCTCAGAATCACTTGCATCAGACTCTGCCTCATCAAAATCTTCTGTACCGGTATCACCTTCGTTAGTCTCATCTTTAGACTTGTCTTTGGACTCAGCTTCAGACTCATCTGAAGATTCACCTACCTGTGAATTATCAGTTGCAACCTCATAAAGAACTGCATCATTGTCTTCATGAAGCCTTATTTTAAGCACATTTTCTGCAAGGCTCACCTCTTGTGCTTTGGAATTAAGGCTCGCTTTACAAAGCTCAAAGGTTTCAGCATCCTTATCTCCCTCAAGAAGATATACATAGTTACCGCTGGATGAAATAAAATACTGCACTACATCTTCAGCAATTACACTACTTTTTTTGCCATCATAATAGCAGGCTTCCATTTCATTGGTCAGATATAATACATCTCCATTATCAAGAGACTGATATGAAGTAACGAAATCTGCCACCTTTTCTGCCTTATCAGAGTTATCATCGATATCTTCAGACAGCTTAGCTATCTTAACTTTTTTGAGTCTGCCGGAGCCGTCTCCTGTATCCTTGTCCATATAATAAAGAGTCTTAAAATCCTTGGAAAAAGCTGCAACCTCATCTTCAAGTCCATACTCTAAAAGCTTCTCACTTGTTTTTGAGACAGGTATAGGCTCATCATCTTCGGATTTAATATCTGTATCAAGATAAAGTATCCCATCCTTGACATAAGCAGCCATAGGACATAACTTCTGAGCATTTCTGTAAGTTATAACTTTAAATGCAATCATTCCGCTGGCAATAGCAATGATCAGAAATACAAGTACTATATCAATAAGCTTCTGCTTTATAGTACGCGCTTTGACCTTCACTGGATCTTCAGGCTGTGTCTTACTTGTCTTAAAAACAGGCTTTTTATATCCTCTGGCATTCTCACCATCATCAATAGGCACGCCATTCCCATTATCAATAGGCATAGCATTTCCTTTTTCTACGTTACCTGTCCTTGCTATATTATTCTCATTATTCACCGTGTTGCTCTGAACAGTCCCGCAAAAAGGGCAAAATCTGGCTTCAATTTTAATCTCTTCTCCGCATTCTTTGCAGATCATATTATATCTCCTGTAAAAATATAAATAATTTTATTTCAAACCTGCAGCGTAAGCTGTGATCGCTGCTACAGTCTTGGCGTCTTGTATCTGACCATCTGATATCATCTTAAGAAGTTCACTGACTTCATATATTTCGTTACTGATATCTTCGCCTTCATCAAGATGCTTGCCTGTAGCTGCCTTAGTGCAATCTCTTGCAAGATAGATATCAAGCCACTCGTTACAGTATGCAACAGCTACCTGGATCCTTAAAAGATGACTAAAATCATCTGACGTATATCCGGTCTCTTCTACGAGTTCTCTTTTGGCGCAGACAAGAGTACTCTCATCATCCGGCTCTATTCCTCCTGCCGGAATCTCAAGTATAGTATCATCAACAGCAGGTCTATACTGTCTTATAAGAAGTATCCTTCCATCCGGAAGAACAGGAAGTATACAAGCTCCATACCCTTTTTTGTGACATACAAAATCCCAGTTATGAATGCTTCCGTCAGGATATTGCATCTTGTCTTTATAAAGATCGACAACTTCGCCCTCAAATGCGATAGTTCTATCAAGGCGCTTTAATTTTTTGTCCATAATAAAAATGTCTCCATCCTACAAAAAATATCTTCTTAATAATACCATATTATTGATTGAACATGGGACATAGAAGTACATCACTGAACTTCTATATCTGTCTTGGACAGATTCTATGTCCGGCATAATATGACATCCAACATAACAGAATATCCGGCATAACAGAATATATGGCATAACAGAATATCCAACATAACACGAGCCTCCGGTGATATTACCGAAGGCTCGTAACGTTTATACATTAGATCTTAACTTATTAAACGTTCTTGTTCTCAACATTGATAACTGCCTTGTCAGCATCAAGCTTAACATTACGATCTGTCTTAGCCTCGTATGTATTAGCTTTCATAACATCTGTGAGATCAAATCCTGTAGTCTCTCTTACTGATTCGATAGTCTTGGCAAGAACACCCGGAACATATCCGCCCATGCTGCCTACTCCTGACTCACCGTTACCGGAATCGATAATAGTAACCTTATCAATAGCTGCAAGAGGCTCTGCAATAGCCTTAGCCATCTCAGGAAGCTTTTCTACTACCATCTGAGTCATAGCTGCCTGACCGTACTTCTTAAGAGCTTCAGCCTTCTTATCCATAGCAGCAGCTTCAGCTTCACCTTTTGCTCTGATAGCTTCAGCTTCTGCAAGACCCTTAGCCTTAGTTGCAGCAGCTTCTGCTTCACCGGCTACACGTACTGCTTCAGCTTCCTTCTGCTTCTCAGCAAGTCTTGCTTCTGCTTCTGCGATTCTCTTATACTTATCAGCATCAGCTGCCTGCTGTGTCTGGAATCTCTGTGCTTCAGCGAGCTGCTGAAGACGATATCTTTCAGCATCAGCCTGTTTACGAATAGAAGCATTGAGCTGCTGTTCCTGAACAGCTGCTTCCTGTTCCTTGATCTGTACTTCTTTTTCCTGCTTAGCAATAAGTGCATCAGCTGTCTTGATCTCGATAGTCTTCATCTGTTCCTGCTTCTGGATCTCATAAGCAGCATCAGCTTCAGCCTTCTTGGTATCAGCCTGAACCTTAAGGTCAGCCTGCTTGATCTGAAGTTCGTTGTTCTTGGTAGCGATAACAGTCTCTGAAGTAACACGAGCATCGTTAGCTTCCTGCTTAGCAAGAGCCTGAGCTACTGCGATCTCCTTCTCTGCATTGGCACGAGAGATCTCAGCGTTCTGACGGATAGCAACTGTATTGGCAATACCAAGGTTCTCGATAACACCAAGACCTGCATCATCAATGTTCTGAATATTGAAAGATACGATCTCAAGACCCATCTTAGCCATATCTACGGCTGCATTCTCCTGAACCTTGGTAGCGAATGTCTTACGATCATTCATGATATCAACAAGTTTCATGGAACCGATGATCTCACGAAGATTACCTTCAAGGACATTCACAACCATATCATTGATGTACTTGGAATCCTTGTTAAGGAAGTTCTCAGCAGCGTGACGGATCATCTCATCCTGAAGGCTGATCTTAACAGTTGCAACAGAATCAACCATGATATTGATATAGTCAAGTGTAGGAATTGTCTTTGATGTCTTAACATCAACAGATAACATTTTGAGTGACAGACGATCGATTCTCTGAAGGAAAGGCCACTTTACAGATGATCTACCTGTTATGATCTTAGGCTCCTTGCGAAGACCTGAGATGATAACAACTTCATCAGTCGGTGCCTTGACATATCCCATAGCACTAAGGATACAGATAACTAGAAAAATAACAATTGCGACAATAATAGGTGTAGGTAACATAATAAACCCCTTTCCAATAATATGAATAAAAAACTCCTCCGGTTTTCCCCGGTACATTGACAATTATAGTCTAGCCGACATACGCAAATCAACCTTCAAAACTGTCAATTCATCGCCTTAATTTGTCATTTCGTCAGAATTAAAAAGAATAATGTCTGATATCCAATTAGATGTACATATATCCACGGAATAATGTTATTATATTAATAAATAATTCATCCACACCTATAAGGAGGATCATATGAGCGAAGAAGCCCTTACTCCCGGCATCAAACGTGGTTTCATACTGATAAGAGATGATTTCCAAAGAGAAGGCGAGTCTTATGCCGACCTGTCCGAATATGAACAGGAGGATATGTTTTTGTATCCAAGGCTGCGCGAATGCTTTCTATACGAATACAACGGATCTCCATGCAGAGTGTTCGAAGTAGATGTAATAGATGAAATAGAAAAAGATCCTGACAGCCGTAAAGACAGATACTATACCAATAAAGTCCGCATCATGAGAATGGTCCCTGTAGAAAAGCTCATGGAAGAGATGAATATAGGCCATAACTGTACAGGATACTGCAATTCCGGCGATGACAATATAGGAGACAACAACTCCGGCTATGGTAATATGGGGAGCAAGAATTCCGGATCTTTCAATATAGGTGATGTCAATTCAGGCTCCTTTAACGCCGGCGACTGCAACGTCGGTGAAGGCAATGTCGGATATTATAATTCAGGTGAAAGAAATAATGGCAATCACAACGCAGGCTGCTGCAATAACGGTGATTATAATGCCGGAGACTTCAATTGTGGCAATTATAATTCCGGAGCATTCTGCACTGGTGAGACTCCATTCATGCTCTTCAATCAGCCATCTCCCATCACTCGCGATGAATGGATGAATTCTGAGGCAAGAGATATACTGATTCTAATGCCCAAAAAATCGACAAAATGGAACAATTCCATGGGCCTTACTGAAAAAGAATTTCAGGCTCAACCAATCTACGGCGGCGATGAACAACTGGATGGGCCTACAGTTCCCCATTACGACAAATCTGACAGACAGATCTGGTGGGACAAACTTCCTCAGGACAAAAAAGACATAGTATTTGCTATTCCGGGTTTCGACAAAGAGATTTTTGAAGAATGTACCGGCATACAAGTTGGTTAAAATCAACAACAACTGTAAATAAAGATCAAATGCCAATCCCCTTAGATAGACGATATATATTATCTGCATCTATTTAAGGGGATTTTTGTCAAAAAACGCCAATCATTTTTGTAAGAGTTTACACAGAAGCATACTTAAACGTTTAAGGCAATTGTTGACTTTTCACAAACTTTTAAGGTTCGCATTGTAAAATGTGATAACCACGCGTTTTTCCACATTTAAAAATGACGAATGATTTTTCAGGCACTAAAAAACCGCGTAGTTTAGCGTTTTTTTGCTAATAATTGTGATAGAATACTGTTCGTAGGCTTTTGAGAGCAGCAAATTGGGTGGTTTATGTAGCTGCAATGACTAGTATTTTATAGAGAGGACGGATATGAATATGTGTATGTGGCGGATGATTGATTCTTTTGCTCAGCATATGATAGTAGAAGCTATGCAGCAGCACAAAGAAAGATGTAAAAGTTGGAAAGATGGGCGTATCAGCAAATATTGGATGGAAACCGATAAGAATGGCATGACTGTTCTGTGCATCCAATATGAAAGTGGTCATGTATGGCATTACCACAGAGCTCCTCAGGGCAACTTAATAAGTATATATTAAATATAAGTATTGCATACTTTTAATATACCTAATTCCATTTATAAAACTTGTATTTATCAGATATACTTTTACTATTTAAAATAATCCCGAAGCGTTTTCTGCAACACTTCGGGATTTTTATTATTAATGACTAAAACTTCCCACTTGGACGGGCCGACACCCCCAAGTGGGAAGTCTGCAAATAAAAAGTCAAGTAGAAAATATATGAACTTTGAAAACTTTATACAGGTTGAATTTTTGATATTATAAAAAGACCGCCATATTTGCCGGTCTGTGATGGTGAGAGATA